>Ga0334888_1000404_pt1 | contig 69851 bp, 72 predicted proteins | sample GraSluR1_MG_FD_207227 | JGI IMG/M metagenome (GOLD analysis project Ga0334888, IMG submission 207227) | Sludge microbial communities from methane-producing bioreactor in Wageningen University, Netherlands - Granular Sludge_3_08-R1 | ecosystem: Engineered > Bioreactor > Anaerobic > Unclassified ... | reverse complement strand
AGGCAGTTCGTCGAGTACAAGGCAGCGATCGCTGGAGTTCCAGTGGTCTACATCGACCCTGACTATACGTCCCAGGAATGCCCCGTTTGTCATCATATATCCCGGTCAAACCGACCTACTCGAGATCAGTTTGATTGTGTCTGCTGTGGTTTCTCTGGCCCAGCTGACAGCGTCGCAGCTCGAAACATAGCTGCAAGGGTGGCTGTCAACCTGCCCATCGTGGCCCGATTTTTTGCGGAGCCGCAAGCCCCCAATACTGGCGAGCATCATGCCCGCTAATTCATTGGCGGGTAGTTGACGATATCACAACCCCAGAAGAGCTCTCAACGAAGAGATGGTCTAGGATGCCACTAAAGCTTATCCCCAGGGATCTGACATCCTCTCCTCCTCATCCTCACCATCCTGTATCCCTCCGTTCAGATCTCAACAGGATCCTGATCCATATCGATCGCCATCCTCACCACCCGACCCATATGTACTAACATAGTTTTTTATAGTAACCGATTCAACTAAACACCTCGATCATCATGAAGGGAAAGGTTCTCCAAATATCTGCCCTGGCCCTCATCCTGGCCCTCCTCTGCACCGCTGCGGCGGCAGAGAGTGGTGCCGGAGCCGGCCAGAAGGAGCGACTTAAAATCTCTACGACCACCAGCCTCTACGACACCGGCCTTCTGGAGGAGATGGAGAAGATCTTCGAGGAGATGTACAACGTCGACGTCCACACCGTCTCTGGAGGGACGGGGATAGCGATCCAGTACGGCGTGAGAGGTGACGTCGACCTGATCCTCGTCCACGATGTGGTCAGGGAGAGGAATTTCATCGACGAGGGGCACGGCCTCTCCAGGAGCTGCTTCGCCTACAACTACTTCATCATCGTAGGCCCCAAGGACGACCCAGCCGGGATAGCCGGGATGAAAGCCCCTGAGGCGATGAAGACGATCATGGAACAGGGGATGGAGAGCCCGGGCCTCGTCAGGTTCGTCTCCCGGGGGGATGACTCCGGCACCCACGCCAGGGAGAAGCTCCTCTGGAAGGCTGCTGGCCTCGACTATGAAGAGGTGAGATCCTCCGGCCGCTGGTACGTCGATGCCGGCAAGGGGATGGGACCGACCCTGTTGATGGCGAGCGAGCTTGCGGGATACACCCTCTGCGACACCTCCACCTTTGAGGCCTTCCGGGGCGACCTCGCCCTCGTTCCCCTGATCGAGGAGGACGAGACCCTTCTCAACGTCTACGCGGCGATTCCGGTCAGCCCCGCCGTCCATCCTGCGGTGAACTGCGAGATGGCGGTGAAGTTCGTCAACCTCCTGGTCTCCGAGGTGGGGCAGGACCTGATAGCCGAGTATGGGACGGATACCATAGGCAAGCCCCTATTCAAGGCCGCAAGAGGCGACTGTGATCTGATAGGCTGCTCCGGGGACGAGTGCGCCATGCCTCTGGCTGAAGGAGCTTGCAGTCTCGCGGCGGCGTAAGGGTTATCTCTGGTGCCGAGAAGGCCAAAGGGCGGTTCAGCCAAATGATTGGTGAAACCTTTGGATGAGATCGGGGCGGGATTTGTAAGGGCGATGGAGCTGATCCTGACCCTCGACCCTGCCGTAGTGGAGATAACGGTCCGGTCCCTTCTCATCGCCGTCGCCTCCACGGCCATCGCCACCACCATCGCCGTCCCCGCGGGGGGTCTCCTCCATTTTCATAATTTTTGGGGAAAACGGGCCATCATCAACATCATCCAGACCCTCTACAGCCTGCCGACGGTCACCGTCGGCCTCCTCGTCTTCCTCCTCTTATCTCGGTCCGGCCCCTTGGGGGGGTTCGGCCTCCTCTTCACCCCCGGCGGCATGGTCGTCGGCCAGACGATCCTAATCGTCCCCATCATGACGGGGCTCACCATCGCCGCCTTGAGCGGCATCACAGATCAGGTCCGCGACTCGGCGATATCCCTGGGGGCCTCGAAGCGCCAGGCGATCTTCACCATCATGGTAGAGGCGAGGGCGGCCATGATGGCAGCGGTCCTCCTGGGGTTCGGAAGAGCCCTCTCCGAGGTGGGGGTGGCGATGATGATCGGGGGAAACATCCAGGGTTACACCAGGGTCCTGACGACGGCGATAGCGCTGGAGACCTCCCGGGGTGATATCGAGTTCTCCATGGCCCTGGGGATCATCCTCGTATCCATATCCCTCATCGTAAACCTCCTGGTCAACCGGGTCCAGGGGAGGTGGTGGACATGATCGAGGCGAGGGGGGTCCGGGCGATCCGGGGAGGAAGGGAGGTTCTGAAGGGGGTATCTCTGGAGGCGAAGGCGGGGGAGGCCCTCGCCATCATCGGCCCCACGGGGTCGGGAAAGACGACCCTCCTGCGGATCCTCAACCTCCTCGACCCCCCCAGCGGCGGGAGGGTCCTATTCGACGGCGCCGACGTATCGGTTGGGGAGAGGGCCAGGTTTCTCGCGAGGAGGAGGATGGCGATGGTCTTCCAGAAGCCCTCCCTCTTCAACACCACCGTCGAGAAGAACGTCTCTTACGGCCTGCGGGTGAGGGGGGTCTCCGGGACCGAGATCGCAGGGAAGGTCGCTGGCGCCCTCCGGGAGGTAGGCCTCGCAGGATACGAGAACCGAAGGCCCTCCAGCCTCTCCGGCGGGGAGGCCCAGAGGGTTGCCCTGGCGAGGGCCCTGGTCACCGAACCCGATCTCCTCCTCCTGGACGAGGCCACGGCCAACCTCGACCCCAGGACGGCGGAGGCGATAGAGGACCTAATAAGCAGGGTCAGGGATGGAGGGATTACGGTGGTGATGGCTACCCACGACCTCGACCAGGCGAGGGAGCTCGCTGACAGGGTCGCCGTCCTGATGGGGGGGGAGGTGGCGGGCATGGGGACTGTAGAAGAGATCTTCGATAGACCCGGATCCGAAGAGGTGGCGAGGTTCGTCCGCAGGAGGCAAAGGCCCCTCCATGGATGATCCTTTATGATCCCTGACTATAAATATGATCCATTTATGATCCATTTTGATGAGACGACGGGAGATTATGGGCGATGGTTATACCATCCGGAGGATGGGCCGGGACGAAGTGGAGCTGGCCGTCGACTGGGCGGCGGAGGAGGGGTGGAACCCCGGTCTCCATGACGCCGAATGCTTCTTTTCAGCAGATCCTGAGGGGTTCTTCGTCGGCCTCCTCGACGACGAGCCCGTCGGATGCATATCGGCGGTATCTTACGGTGAAGCCTTTGGCTTTCTAGGCCTCTACATAGTCAAGAGAGAGTATCGAGGCCGGGGTTTTGGGATGAGGCTCTGGCAGAAGGGTATGAACCATCTCCGCGGGAGGAATGTGGGGCTCGACGGCGTCGTCGAGGAGCAGGAGAAATACAAGAAGTCCGGATTTCGGCTCATCCACCGGTCGATCCGGTTTCAGGGGACGGGGACGGGCGACGATAGGTCCGATCCCGGCGTGGTGGAGCTCGCCGAACTCCCCTTCGAGGATCTTCTCAGCTACGATAGGCGCCACTTCCCTGCCCAGAGAGGCCGGTTCTTAAAGAGCTGGATCGCCCAGGAGAGCTCCTCATGCTTCGCTTTTATCGGTGATGGTGAGATCGAGGGGTACGGCCTCCTCCGGCGGTGCCGGAACGGCTTCAAGATAGGGCCACTATTCGCGGAGGAAGGACGGGTCGCAGAATCCCTCTTCTCCGCCCTGGCCGGTCGGGCGGATCGGGGAGCCCCCATCTATCTCGACGTCCCGGAGCCGAACTCTTCGGCCCTGAGCCTCGCAGCCCGGCACGGGATGGCCGAGACCTTCGAGACCGCCCGGATGTACACCGGGGGCGATCCGGGGCTGCCCCTCGGTAAGATCTTCGGGTTGACGACCTTCGAGCTGGGGTGAGGATCGGCCGGGGCTGTTGGCCAAAGACCAGAAGCTCCTGCCATGGCTAGATTATGGAGCCCCTTGCTTCCGAGGTTAAAGATCTAGAAAGGTCTATATATTGACAGTCCGACAATTAATGCAGAGCATGGACCCAAAGAGCCGGTTTCTATGGATGGCTACCGCGATCCTGGCTGTGGCGTTGGCCGGGGTCGTATACGTAACCCAGAACTTCATAACGACGGTACTCTTGAGCTTCTTTCTCGCCTACATCCTCTACCCCTTCTATCTCCGCTTATTGAATCTGACCGGGAGAAAACGAATCTCCGCCCTCCTCTCGATATCCATAGTCTTTCTCATATTCCTCGTCTTCGTCCTGAGCGTCATCAACGCCCTGGCGACGGAGGTCTCCTACCTATACGCCTCCCGGGACTCATGGGACGAGACCGCCAGCATGCTGGCGGAGAGGACCGCCGGAAACTTCTTCGAGTGGACCGCCGCCTATGCGGAAGATCAGGCTCCGGAGTTTGTGGCCCCCCACCTCAGAGATCTCATCGCCTTCGCCGAAGACCAGATAGCTCCGATCCTCGCAGCCCCTGCGGCATGGCTTGTACCGGAGGTGCTGCCCAGGCTATCAAGGGTCCTTACCGGCCTGGCAGACTGGATCGCGGGGAACCTGCCTATCCTGATGGCCCAGTTCGGCGTGGCTATCCTCCTCACCTACTACCTCCTCGTTGATGGGGCGAAGTCGGCGGAGGAGTTTCTGCGGCTCCTCCCCGAGAAGGCGCTGGTCCGCCGGTTCCTCGGTGAATTGAACTCCATCTACAACAGTCTCTTCAACGTCTACCTGATAACCGACCTTCTTATAGGGCTTATAGCGGCCTTCTTATACCTCCTCGTCGGGGTACCCTACCCCTTCCTCTGGGGGATGGTCACCGCCCTCTTCGCCCTCATCCCCCTCATAGGCTCAGGGGCCGTCTACGTCCCCATGGCTTTGTACTATCTCGTGATCGGCGAATACCTCAAGACGGCGGCCCTTCTGATCCTCGGGACCGCCTTCTTGAACATATTTCCTGAGAATATAATGCGTCCGGCTCTCGCCAGGGCAGGGGCGGCGATCCATCCCGCCGTAACCCTCCTCGCCTTCGCTGCGCCTATATTCGTCATCGGGGTGATGGGGGTGATCGTCGGCCCCGCCCTCTACGGCTTCGTCCTCGCCGCCTACAGGACCCGCCTATCGCTGATGGAAGAAGAGGCAGGAGTTGTGGCGAGACCCGGCGGGCGGTCTCCGCCGCCTGGAGCCAGCTTCTTATCCGTCGAGGGTCTCCGCCGCTCGGGCCGGAGGATGAGAGGATTTTTTTCGAGGATATCGGGAGGGCGGATCTGAGATGGCGTGGATAGGGGTTCGCCATCTTTATCGCCTCATAGCTCCCTATCAACCTTCATAAGGTGGCGTCGATGACCAGAAGGGAGGAGGATGACGACGGGGCCGGCGAAAGATCCGGGGGGCGGGATAGCCTCCTCACCGAGAGGCAGGCCGCGGTTCTGAGGCTGCGAAAGAAGGGGCTCTCCCAGCAGGAGGTGGCGGAGATCCTGGGGACGACCCGGTCGAACGTCAGCATCCTCGAGAAGAGGGCGCTTCATAACGTATCCAGGGCGAGGGCGACCCTGAGGGACTGGACGATGATCCAGGCCCCCGTCTCCATCGATATCCCGGCGGGAACCGACATCTTCGAGGTTCCGGCCCTCCTCTTCTCCGAGGCGGACAGATCCGGGACGAAGCTTGGGATAGGCTCTGTAGACATAATAGTCCAGATTAAGAGCAAGGCCCCGGAGGCGCTCAATAAGAGGGTAATTGTCCGCAACCTCGCCGTCGCCGTCACCGAGGACGGCCTCCTCCTCGTCCGGGAGGCTGTGCCGGGATGAATTGAGCCGCCATCAAATGGATCATCGTCCAGGAGTTTGATCATATATGGCCAGAACCCTATCAGATAGAGACATCGAGATCCTGAAGAAGCTCGCCCCGGAGTGCGCAGATACGACCTGCTCCGGATCCGGCCTGTACTTTCAGTCCATCCTCCCCCCCGTATCAAACCACTTCTCCCTCGACGACGAGGACTTTGAGGATAGGCTGAAGAGGCTCGACATCTTCGAGCTGCGCTACCTGGCGGAGGTGATCCTCGAGGGATCGGAGAGCCTCGGGTGCATCCAGCCGGAGCACGCCGAGATCCTCTTCCGGCTCCTGCGGGAGAGGGTCTCAGAGGATGTAGGCGAGAAGGTGAGGGAGCACTATGAGGGGGCGGGGGAGTGCCATCATTGAACTGTGATTATGGCTGTGATTATGTCTGTGACCATCTCTCTGATTATGTGGTCGTCTTATCCACGGCCCCGCCGGACCACTCCGGAAGGTTGGCGAGGCTGATCGTCGAGGAGAGGCTCGCGGCCTGCGTCAACATATCCCAGGTGAGGTCCACCTTCTGGTGGGAGGGGGAGGTCAACCAGGAGGCCGAAGACCTCCTCATCATCAAGACGAAACACGAAAAGGTGGAGGAAATCTCCAAAAGGATTAAAGACGTCCACCCCTACGACCTCCCTGAGATCATCATCCTTCCCATAATCGGAGGCGACGACCGCTACCTCGCCTGGATATCGGAGGCTTTGAGGGGCTCCTCCGGCGCCGACGGGCCGAAGGCCGAGGATCCGTAACCGATAACCCCGCCCCTCACGCTCCCTTCAGCCGGTCCGCCGCCTCCGCCAGCTTCGCCTCCTCCGCGAGCTTCGCCAGATCCGCCGCCCCCTCCTGGAACCCCTCCAGGGCGTTGAAGAACCTGTCCAGGACGTCGCCGCGATAGGTCGGGACGACGAAGATGTGGGTGTGGGGGATCCTCCGGCCCCGGGCGTATATCGCCACGAAGTCGGGGGTGTAGGCCCTCATCAGCTTCTGAGATACCGCCCTGGCCACCCGAAAGAGGCTCTCCACCTCCTCCTCGGTGAGGTCGTGCCACCAGGGGACGTGCCTCTTGGGGATGACGAGGGTATGACCTTCCGAGAAGGGGTTTATGTCCAGGATCGCTAGGGTTAGGTCGTCCTCATAGATCCTGTGGGCCTTTGCTCTGCCGGCGACGATCTCGCAGAATATGCAGCTCTTCTCTTCGACATTGTCCAAGAAAGATCCTCCCGTTTATCCAGAGAGACGTTACAAGATCCGACCTGATATGAGTTTGCATCACCATATCGAGATGTTTGGCTCAACTGAGCACCTCGCCAATCTCTAGCTTCGTTTATGCTCGAACTCGATCAGACCCCATTATATCGCCTCCCTGCCGCCTTCACCATCCCCCACAGCACCTCATTGCCCGCCGCCTCCATACCGTGCCTCCTCGCCCGATCGATCACAAACCCGTTTATCGCGTCGATCTCCGTCTCCCTGCCGCGGAGGACGTCCTGGAGCATGCTGGAGGTGTTGGCGGCTGTATTCTCGGCGACGGTCCGGACGAAATCCAGGACGGCCAGCTCGTCGAACCTCTCCCCCTCCTTTTCGGCGACGGCGACGCACTCTTGGACAATCAGCTCGACGACAGGGGCGAGATGAGGCGAGAGGACGATCCCGTTCTTCTCTCTCGTCAGGGCCGTGATGGGGTTTATGACGGCGTTGGCGAAGAGCTTCATCCACTGCTGGCGCCGGAAGTTTGGCGCGAACTCGGCATCAAAGCCCTTCTCAGCGAGCCTGGACCCGATGAACCTCTCCAGATCCTCGCCGATCCCGACCTCGAAGACGGTCTTTCCCCGCCCTTTCAGCTCGATTTTGCCATCGGCGGAGAAGACGACGCCTGAGGAGGTGATAGCTTCGTAGACTGGATTATCGGGGAGGTCGAACCTCTCCCGGTTTCCCATCCCGTTCATCAGGAGGACGAACCGGGAGTCCGAGAGCCTCTCCGCCAGGAGCCCCGACTCCTTGATCTCCTTCGCGACGGCTGGGAGAGAATAGGTCTTGACGGTGACGATGACGACCTCGGGGGCGAAATCTGACTGCGCGAATTCGCCGAGGCCCGCGAAGGCCTGGCTGAACCGGATCGAGAGGGGTCTCTCTTTTTCGGCGAGGGTGACTTCGAGGCCATCTTCTCTGATCGCCTCGATGTGGCCAGGCCTTCCCAGGAGGGCGACCTCCTCGACGACGGGGCGAGGGCCTGCATCCGACCTATCCGCCCCGGTCCCCTCTTCCGCCGCCGATCCGGCCCCATCCTCCGATGCCCGCTCCGAGAGGAGGTAGCCGAAGAAGGAGCCGATCGCCCCCGCCCCGATGATGAGGACCTTCGTCATCGGTCGGTCTCTTTCCTCCTTCAGGCGATCCCGAGCTCCTGGTGCCTCTTCAGGATCTCGTCGGCGAGGCGGTCGAGGGCCTTATAATCCTCCGCCGTCGGAAGACCCTTCGCCAGGACCGGCTCCATCACCTCCACCTTCAGGAGGGGTATCGCCTCCTGGATCACCTTCACCGTCTTGCCGCCCCAGCCGTAGGAGCCGATGATGGAGGCGAACCTCGTCTTCGGCCGCAGGGCGTTGGCGAGGAAGGCGACGTGGGCGGCATTGGGGTGGGGCCCCCCCAGGACGGTGCTCGTCCCCAGGACGAGGGTCGCGGCGTCGACGAGGGCCTCGGCGATCTTGCCGACGTCGGATACGGCGATGTCGAACCTCCTCACCCCGATCCCCCGGCGGATGAGTCCGTCGGTCAGGTGATCGACCATAAGCCGGGTGCTCCCATGCATCGAGACGAAGGGGATCACCACCTCGTTCTTGACCTCCTCGGAAGACCAGTCCCGGTATGCTTCGACGATGAAGGAGGGGTCGTCGTGGAGTGGGCCGTGGCTCGGGGCGATCATCTTTATATCCAAGGAGTCGACGATCTCCAGGTTCTTTCTTATGATCGCCCGAAAGGGCATCATGATCTCGGCGTAGTACCTCTTGGCAGGCTCGTAGATGATCTTCGGGTCGGCGAAGAGGTCGCTGGTCGCATAATGGGAGCCGAAGAAGTCGCAAGGAAAGAGGATCTTCTCCTCCTGGAGGTAGGTGACCATCGTCTCGGGCCAGTGGACCCAGGGGGTGTAGAGGAACTCCAGGGTCTTTCCTCCGAGGGAGAGGGTCGCTCTGTCCTCGACGGTCATAAACCTCTCTTCTGGTATATCGAGGAGGATGGATAGGAGCTCCCGGCAGCGGGGGGTGCAGACGACCTTCGCCCCAGGGAACCGTTCGAGGACCGCCGGGATCGAGCCGGAGTGGTCCTGCTCGGCGTGGTGAGCCACCACATAATCGAGCCGATCGATCCCGAGGCCCGCCAGGTTCTCCAGGAGCGCCTTCCCGAAAGGCGGGTCGGCGGTGTCTATGAGGGCGGTCTTCTCGCCGCCACGAACGATGTAGGCGTTGTAGCTCGTCCCGTCCGGCAGCGGTATCAGCTCGTCGAAGAGCCTGCGGTCCCAGTCGATAACCCCGACGGAGAATACGCCGGGCCCGATCTCTCTATAAACTCCCATATCTTGTCACCTCATTTCGATTCAACTATCCACCATCGGCAGCGCGCCCGCCTCCAAGATCCACGACCCCCGCCATCGGTGGCTCGATCCCCTCCCTCTTGAAGGCCTCCCAGGCCCTCTTGGTCACGTCCGTCTCGAATTTGAACTCGTACCTTATGTCGTTGACGTAGACCCTGGCCCTAACCATCGAATAGAAGGGATGGTCTCTCATGAGGATCGTGACAGGCCGCTTATTTGATATGTAGACGTATTTCGACGTCACGGCAGCTTCTCTCAGAATCTTCATCGCCTCTGCAGCATCGGAGCTGGAGTCGATGAAGAGGTCGATGACCACCTGCATCTCGAGGCTTCCGGCGTTGGCGTTGGCTACGGTCTGGTTGATGACCATCTGGTTTGAGACCGAGACGAGGTTGTCGTCGGGGGTGACGAGCCTCGTCGCCCGCAGGCCGATGTCCGTCACCTCGCCGTATTGGTCGTCGATCCTCACCTTATCCCCCACCTGGTAGGGCTTGTCCAGGACGATGACTACCCCTCCCACCACCTCGGCTACCAGATCCTTCAGGCCGAAGCCTATGGCAGCGCCCGCAAGGCCGGAGAAGACGATGAGCTGGGTAGCTGAGAGCTGGACTACGGAGGAGAGGATATGGTATACTGCGAAGCCGTATATCGCGAGCTTCGCGAAGGGGATCGCCATCTTGACGGTGATCCGGTGTTCGTACGCCCTCTCTGAGAGCCAGCCAAGGAGGAAGACGACGACCCGGACGACGACGTATGCGATAGTCAGCAAAAGAAGGGCGCTTATAATGGTGGACGGGTCGATGCCGATATCCGGGATAGGTCCTCCCGGACCGGAGGGCGGAGCGGTCGCGTTCTCAGCCATCCTACCAGACCAGCCTCACCCTTCTGAGGTGTTCTGCGGTCCTCTTCAGCGCCTCGGCCCTCAACGATACGACCTCTCCATCGATGAAGACGAGCCCCCTCTCCTCTAGGAGGGCGGCAGCCCTCTCGGCGGAGGTACCCACCGGCTCCAAGACCTCCGAGAGGTCTGCGAGATCCAGCGACCCCATGGAGAGGATTATGCTGAGGGCGAAGGAGTCGTCGAGGTCGAGGTCGATGGACGGCGGATCTGTGAGGCAGTCTCTGACCTCTGGATAGTCCAGAGCCTCCTTCCAGAGGAGGTCGGCGACCCCTGGGTTTCCATCGGAGATTCGGGCGAGCTTTCCGAAGAACGCCTCCATCGGAGGCCTCTTATCCTCCTTCTTTTGGAGGCGGGACCTGACCGACCCCAGGTCCGCCACCGGGCGGGGGATCTCGATCCTCTGGCTGAGGAGGCGTATCTCAAAGCTGGAACGCTTGAAGATCTTCGGCTCTCCCCTCTCTTCCGTCTCTTCCTCCAGGAAGGTCAGCTCCCCCTCTTCATAACCTGATAGGAGCATATCCCGGATCTCGCCAGCATCCATCCTGGGAAGGACCACCTTCAGGGGAAAATGCTGGCCTATGCCCAGAACCTCGTCGAGGTACTTCCAGGAGAAGCTGTTCCATGTGGTGATGAAGAGCCTATCGGAGGAGGAGACGAAGTTCATGAAGCGGTCCATGAGATCAAAACCGCCTATCTTCCGGAGGTAAAGACGATGGGCCTCCTCCACCACCACTATCTTCGCCGAGGACCTCTCCAGGATCTCGAAATCCTCCTTCAAAGACCCGGCTTTTACCCTGAAAGCTCCGCTTGCTGCCGCTTCCCAAACCTGATCCAACAGCTCCGACTCGCCGTAGAAGGGGTCGGAGATGACGGCGACGTTCCTCCGTTTGCCTCCCCGAAAATCCTCCATCGACCTCTCGATGACCTCCACCTCTTCTTTGAAGTCCCGTGGCATATGACAAGATCTCCGATAGCAGATATGATGCAAAGGCAATCTGGCGGACGATTCCTTCCTCCTTCATTTAGATATGCTCCTAAATTAAGCTTCCTTTGGCGTACCTCTTTTGACCCCCATCAAATAAGACGTCCATGGGTCTTCATGACGCTGTCGCTCTGGAGATTGATCTCAGGGGGTGGGGTCCGCCTCCTCCAGATCGAGTCGAAAAATATTAAATAGATAAGGACGATATATGGGTTGATATATGAGTTGATCCTAAGAGATGGGAGTTGGAGGGGGTAGCATGAAATGCTTGATTTATATTGCAATAGCGCTTCTGGCGCTGGCGCCGACGGCCTTCGGCGCGGTGGGGACGGTTGAACAATCCGGGCAGTCGGGTTATTCCGACTTTGCCAGGTCGTACCAGATAGAGCCGCCGAGCCTGAGGGGGCCTTATGAGGAGGGGTATTCGCCGACGGAGCTGAAGTTCGCAACCCCTGATATGTACAGCTTTCCTCCTGATGAAAAGCTGAGCTTCGTTCAGGCAACCCCACCACCGTCTGTACTGGCTGCATTTCAGGGCGCTTCGCAGACCGGTCCAAGCTCCTGGTACTGGCCTGGATCCGTCGAGTCTCAGAACAAGCTCTACGTCCAGACCCGCGACGGCGTTACGACGGTGGCGGGATGCAGCAGCGGAGGATATCTTCCCCTCTGGGCGAAGGTCGCCTACACCGGCAACTTCTTCTTCTACGAGTGGTATCCCAACAGGCTCGCGCCGTCGGTGAACTGGTACTTCTGGACCTGGCCCGGCTATCTAAAGGGCTGGTTTAAGGGCGACGAGCCTGGTTGGCACGTCCTATGTTTCCACAGCGACAAGTCCAGCAACTACGTCTACATCTACGTCTGGCCGGAATCTGGATCCTCCTTTCCTGAGAAGACCGGATTGTACGGATTAGAGAAGACGGCTAGCTATCCAAAGATAGAGGCGCCCCAGACCAGACCAGCTTCGTCGTCATTGACCGGCGGGGTCCTAACGGCGGGGGCCGGGATGACAACGCCGACGCCCCCAGATCCGGTCTCCGAGGGGCTCATGCCGACAGACCTGCGGCTTCCAGCACCGGATTATGCCGCCTCAGGATATGAGGGGTGGACGGCGCCCCTCCCGGCCGGCATAGCATCCGGCAGCGGGATATCCGATTACGGCGGTTACTCCCTGGCGGCCTCAGGTTACGGAGGCTTCGGCCCCGGCGCCATATCGCCTCCAGGCTTCAGTCCCGGGGTGGATACGGTCTCGGACTTCGGTCTCGTCTACACACCCAAGTCCGTCTCCAAGTACAATGAGTACTACGTCCAGACGAAGCCGGGGAGGCTGACTACTGTAGCCAGCACCAGGCAGAACCAGTGGCTTTCTCTCTGGTCCAAGATCAACCGGCCGGGGATGTACTGGTCCTTCGAGTGGCCCCCGTGCAAGGCCGGCTACTACTGCCCCCCGGAGATTAAGAGCTTCGGCTACAAGAAGGCGGGGTGGCATCCAACCTGGTTCAAGAGCAGCACTCCGGGCTGGCACCTCCTCGTCTACCAATGCAACGACTGGTCCAACTACGTCTACATCTACGTCTGGCCTTGAGGCTCTGACCCGCCCGACCTCCCCCCAATTTCGGGGGGAGGGGCGATCTCTTTATATACAGCGAGCTTGGGTCTACACTGAAAGCGATCTGATGTAATTACCCTTACTGGAGGATCTTTATTGGCGAGAAGGTCACAGAGGAAGTCTGACAGCAGGAAGGTCAAGGCTAAGCAGTGGTACAAGGTCGTAGGTCCAGATATGTTCGGAAAGTCTCCCGTAGGGGAGACCCTGGCCAGCGACCCGGCAAAGCTTATGGGAAGGGTCATCGAGACGACCCTCGGAGAGATGACGAACAACTTCTCCAAACAGAACACGAAGCTGAAGTTCAAGGTGGACCAGGTGGCTGGCGACTCGGCCTACACCATGTTCGTCGGCCACGAGCTGACCAGCGATTACGTAAGGTCTCTGGTCAAGAGGAGGACGTCGCGGATCGACTCCATCATCGACGTCACCACCAGCGACGGTTATAAGGTCAGGGTAAAGCCGAGCTGCTTCACGGTGAAGAGGGCGAGGAGCACCCAGGTCAAGACGATCAGAAACATAGCCTCGAATATAATTCAGGAGAAGGCAGGAGCCCTGGACCTGAACCAGTTCATCCAAGACGTCGTCCAGGGGAAGATATCCCTCGACATATACAGGGATGCGAAAGATATATACCCCCTCCGGCGCGTTGAGATAAGGAAGACAGAGATCCTCGCAGGTCCCGTGGCCTCATGAAGATCCTCGGATTCTTCGGCAAGGGCGGAACTGGAAAGACGACCCTGACGGCCCTCATCCTCCGGGAGCTGGCCAGGAGAGGGGACGGTGGTATTCTAGCCGTCGACGCCGATGCCAACGAGTGTCTTGCGAGCCTCCTGGGGTCGGGGGGGACGTCGTCCGTCTCCGAAATGCTCCAGAGATATAAACGCCAGAGGGAGGAGAGCCCGGAGCTCACCGGCCTTGACATATTCCAGAACCTCTTCGACTCCCTCCTGATGGAAGGGGAGCAGGAGGGGTACGATATGCTGATCATGGGCCGGGGCGAGGGGTCGGGTTGCTTCTGCGCCATCAACGACCTCCTCCAGGCGGTCTTCGAGAAGACCGTCGAGGGCGAGAGATACGGCTACCTCCTGATGGACTGCGAGGCTGGGGTGGAGCATATCGCGAGGAAGACCTCGGGGGAGATCCACGACGCCATCATCGTCACCGATGCCAGCAAGGTGAGCCTAGACACCCTCAGGCGGATAAAGGACGTGGCCAGGGAGGTGGGGACGAGGATCGAGCGCTACTACGTCGTCGCCAACAAGACTAGGCCCGATATGCTGGAGAAGGTCGAGGAGACGGCCAAAAGCCTCGGCTTCAAGTACCTGGGGGCTATCCCCGAAGACCCGAACTTCACCGAGGTCGCCTATCAGGGGAAGACCGTCTTCGACCTGCCCGACGACTCCCCCGCGGTCGTGGCAACCAAGCAGATCGTCGACCGCCTCCTGGAAGGCTGAACTTAGGATTTCAGGATGATCATGAAGGGATATCTGATATCGATTCTCATATGCGTTGCCGTATGCTTCTCCTCCGGCTGCATGGATCGGGGGAACGAAGATGAAGACGGTCCATCGGATGGACCTCTATCCCTCCTCACTGTAGTAATAAACTCTCCGGCCTCCGGCTCTATCCTCTCCGGGGACGATAGGGTCAACTTCGATGGCGAGGTCCGGGGTGGTGAGCCTCCTTATACGTATCAATGGTCTTCGTCCCTCGACGGAACCCTATCCGAAGAGAGCTCTTTCTCAAAGCCCCCGTCGGAGATGAGCAAGGGGAGATACGTCGTCACCCTGACGGCCGCTGACGCCGCCGGGACGAGGAGCGAGGCGAGCGTCACCGTGACGGTCCTTTAATGGGGAGCTATATGATGGTGGCGGCTGGGGTCTGGTCCTTCGTGTCCCATCCATCTGCATAGGATGATTTGGGGTCTTTCCGAAGGTTTCGCTCGCCTTCTTCGATGATCCCGTTCACCAAATTCTAAGATTCTCCTCCCGATTGATCTTCCAAGATCATAGCCTCGCCTCGGCCAGGGCCCGGCCGCAGGAGCAACCCCTCTCCTGCGGGATCTTCGACGCCGCGGCCGCTATGATCTCCATCAAGAGGCCTGAGGATCTCTCCATCTCGGCTGTGATCTCCGCAGCAGACATCGAATCTTTCCTCATCCCGGTGGCGGGGTTTGTTACGATGCAGATCGAGGCGTAACATAGCTCCAGCTCCCGGGCGAGGACGACCTCGGGGTAGCCGGTCATGCCGACGACGTCTCCAAACCGTCGGAGCATCCGGATCGTGGCGGGGCTCTCCAGGTGGGGCCCCTCGGTGCAGACATATACCCCGCCGGAGACGAGACCGCCCGCGGCCTTCGCCCCATCGACGAGGGCCCGCCTCACCTCGGGGCAGTAGGGAGCCGTCAGATCGACGTGTACCGCCTCCTCCTCGAAGAAGGTCGAGGACCTTGATCTGGTGAAATCGACGAAGTCGTCGGGGATGACATAGCTTCCGACGGGGTGCCAGGACATCGATCCGACGGTGTTGGTGGATATAGCCCGGCGAGCGCCCCACGCCTTTGCAGCCCATAGGAGGGCTCTATAGTTGACGCGATGGGGGGGGAGGTGGACTTCCCCGTGGCGTGGGATGAAGAGGAGGCCGTCGCCAGCCACCTCTCCGTCCTTCGCCTCCACCCTGCCGAAAGGGGTATCGATGCTGATCGCCTCCCCCTCCATCTCGATCCCCGTACCTCCGATGACCGCGACCCTGTTATCCATATATTCTGGAATTACACCTGAAGCTAAAGGTTTATCCTCCGGCGGTCGATCCCGGGACTTACCACCTCCCGGCCGTAGGCATCCGTTATCATGGCCATACGGCGAAACCTAGATAAGGGGCGTGGCCATCTTCCAAGAGAGACGATCGCCCAGCCAGAAAGCTCTCATATCGATGACGGACCCCGATATCGGGACCTTTTTGAGGAGAATATCAGATGGAATTTACCGCCCAAGAGAAGTACGAATTCAAAAGGCTCCTGGAAGACCTGAGGAGCAAGACCGGAAGGGGTACAGAGCTGATCTCCCTTTACATCCCCCCCGAGAAGCAGATCTCGGACGTCACGGCTCAGCTGCGGGACGAGCACGGCCAGGCCGCGAACATCAAATCGAAGCTCACCCGGACCAACGTCCAGAGCGCCCTCGAGTCGGTGATGGCGAGACTTCGGCTGATCCCAAAGGCCCCTCCCAACGGCGTCGCCATCTTCGTCGGGGCCGTCGACGTCGGCAGCAACAAGACGGATATGTACAGCATGGTTATGGAGCCTCCAGATCCGATAGTCACTTACCGATACCACTGCGACTCCTCCTTCTTCCTCACCCCTCTCGAGGATATGCTCGCCGACAAGAAGACCTTCGGTCTGATCGTTTTAGACAGGAGGGAGGCGACGATCGGGGTTCTCAGGGGAAAGCAGGTGGATGTCATAAAGCACCTAACATCCTCGGTCCCCGGAAAGCAGAGGAAGGGGGGGCAGAGCAGCCGGAGGTTTCAGCAGCTGAGGTTGATCGCGATCCACGACTTCTACAAGAGGATAGGAGATAGCGCCACCGAGGCGTTCCTCCAGATAGACCGAAAGGACCTGGAGGGGATCCTCATAGGCGGGCCGTCTCCGACGAAGGAGGAGTTCGTCGACGGCGAGTTCCTCCACCACGAGCTCCAGCAGAAGGTCCTGGAAGCCCTCGACGTCACCTACACCGATGAGTCGGGGCTCTACGAGCTGGTGGACGCCGCCCAGGATAGGCTCCAGGACCTGGAGGTCACCCAGGAGAAGCTCCTCATGAGGAGGTTCATGAAGGAGCTCGTCAGCGAGAAGGGGCTCGCCTCCTACGGAGAGAAGGAGGTCCGGGAGAACCTGATCATGGGGGCGGTGGAGATCCTCCTCCTCTCCGAGGACCTCCGCAAGACGAGGGCCACCATCAGGTGCCCAAACTCTGGATGCGATTTCTCCGAGGATCTAACACGGTCGCCGAACTCTCCTCCCCCCGAGAACTGTAAGAAGTGCGGCTCCCAGCTCGAGATCGCCAACGAGGAGGATATTATAGCCGACCTATCGCGGATGGCGGAGGAGAGCGGCAGCTCCGTCAAGATCATATCCACCGAGTTTGAGGAGGGGTCCCAGCTCTACCGGGCCTTCGGCGGCATCGCCGCTATCCTGCGGTTCAGGACGAGCAGTGTCTGAGGCGGATTATGATCGAACTGACCGTCATCTCACCCTTGAGACCGACCGAAAGCCCCGAGAAGGTGGCTTCTGCCCTGGAGAGCCTCTTTTCCGGGATCGTCCTCGAAGCGACGGAGAATAGGATCGAGGGTCGCGGAGGGGCGGAGGCGCTATCGACCTTCCACCGCCTTCTGAGGGAGCAGAGGATCCTCGACACCGCCAGGTCCGTCCTCCTCGCCGGAAGGGTAGGCGACGCCCTCCAGTTCAGGCTTAACAAGCAGGCAGCAACTGTGGGCAGGATAAGCTTCCCCCCCGCAGAGGAGCCCCTCGGCTCTATCCACGTCGAGATCCGGGGGCCGGAGATCCTCGTCGACTGGCTCGCCCCCCAGACCTTCGATGGGAAGCCTGTGGATGAGATCGACCTGGAGGATCATGTTTAGCTTCTCGTCGAGCGCCCTCGTCGATCAGCCCTTCGACTGGGCGTACCAGCTGGAGGATCTCGGCTACTCCGGCTGGGAGATCGTCAACGAAGGAAGGCAGAGGCTATCGGTCGAGACCCTACCTCTCGCGAGGGAGATCGTCGAGACGACCGACCTCGTCATCACCGTCCACCTCCCCTACTCCGACCTCAACCTCGCCAGCATGAACCAGCCGATCTGGGAGGAGACGGTCCGGCAGATGAAGGAGTGCATCAGCCTCGCCTCAGATTTCTGCGGCCTGGCCGTCGTCCACCCCGGCTACCTCTCGCCCCTGGGCAAACAGATGCCCGACCGGGCCTGGGAGCAGAACATCCTCGGCCTCTCGACGATATGCGACCACGCCGCCGACTTCGGCATGAGGATAGCCGTCGAGAATATGCTGAATATCGAGTCGATGCTGGGGAGGACCCCCGACGAGATCAGGGGTATGATCGAGACCGTCGGCCGGGAGAATCTGGGGTTCGTCTTCGACGTCGGCCACGCCAACACCAACGGCAACGTCGAGGGGTTCTTCGCCCTGAGGGATGAGATGATCCACGTCCACATCCACGACAACAAGGGGGCGAGGGACGAGCACCTCCCCGTCAAGGGCGGCAACGTCAACTGGCGAAAGGTGGGAAAGGCCCTGGAGGGGTACGACGGGAGGCTCGTCACCGAGGCGCGGACCCTAGTCCAGGGGGCCCAGTCCGTGAGGAACCTGTTGGCCTTCCTGGAGGTGCCGGGATGAAAACCCCCATCGAGGAGCTCGCCGAGGAGATATCCGCCTCCTTCGAGGCGAAGGACCGGGCCCGGGAGGCGGCCCTCGCCCTGACTAGGTCGGTCGTCAGAAGGTCGGGGGCGGCCATCAGGTCGGTCCACCGGGGCGAGATCGATAGGGCACAGGACCTAATCTGCCAGGCGGGGGAGGCCCTGGCGGAGATCCTGGATCTCCTGAAAGAGCATCCCGACGTCCGCTACTCCGGCCTCGTCGACGGCGCGGAGCAGGAGTACGCCGAGGCGAGGATCGTCTTCTCCATCATCGCCGAGGCGAGGATGCCAGCCCCCGGAGAGGTGGGGGTCGAGATGACGGGCTACCTGGCGGGGCTGGGCGACGCCGTCGGGGAGCTGAGGCGTCACATCCTCGACCTCATCAGGCAGGGGAGGCCCGAGGAGGGGGAGGTCCACCTCGAGGCGATGGAGGAGATCTACCACCTGTTGATGTCCTTCGACTACCCCGACGCCGTCACCAAGGGGATGCGGCGGAAGGGGGACGTGGCCCGCTCCCTCCTGGACCGGACCCGGGGGGACCTCACCAACGCCATCGGCCAGAGGAGGCTGGAGGTGCAGCTGCGGGAGGTGGAGGGGCGGATATCTCGGCCTCCATGAGATCGGGAGATAGAAGCGTATATCGGAGCGTATATATTTTTCAATTTATCTTTCAATTAATGACCCAACTATGACATAGCCCGCCGAGAGCCCCGAGACCCCATGTTCGAGATTCCACCCATATCGCAGATCTTATCCCCCGAGAACTTCTCCCTCCTGGTACTGGCGGCGGTCCTCGCCGCCATCGCCGCCCGGCAGCTCTTCAGGACCCGGATCATGATCTGGCAGATCATGACGGCGGGGGCCTTCGCCGTCCTCGTCGCCGGCTCCATATCTCCGGCCGATGCCGCGAGAGCGGTGAACATGGACGTGATGCTCTTTCTCTTCGGGATGTTCGTCGTCGGGGTCGCCCTGGAGGAGAGCGGCTACCTCGCGAACCTAGCGGGGAGGATCTTCAGGAGGGCCCGGTCCGTCGACGAGCTCGTCCTGGCGGTCCTCTTCGGGGCCGGCTTTCTCTCGGCGATGCTGATGAACGACACCCTTGCCATAGTCGCAACCCCCCTCCTCCTCTCCTTCGCAAGAAAGTACGAGATATCCCCGAAGCTCCTCCTCCTCTCCCTCGCCTTCGGGGTGACGATCGGGTCGGTTGCCAGCCCCATCGGAAACCCCCAGAACCTCCTCATCGCCCTCGGCGGGGGGATCCCCAACCCCTTCGTAACCTTCTTGCGCTACCTCGCCCTCCCGACGGCGATAAACCTCCTCATAGCCTTCGGGGTCTTGAGGATCTTTTATAGAGATGAGTTCGGCCCCCGGATCCTCAACCACGCCGACGACCCCGTCAGGGATAAAGACCTCGCCCGCCTCTCGAAGGCCTCCCTCGCCATGGTGGTCTTCCTCATCAGCCTCAAGATCGTCTCCGTCTCCCTAGGCTTTCCCTCCCCCATCGGCCTGACGGAGATCGCCCTCTTATCCGCCCTTCCCATCCTCCTCTTAAGCCCCCGCAAGGTTGAGCTGGCCATGAAGGTCGACTGGCGGACCCTCGCCTTCTTCGCATCGATGTTTGTTCTGATGGAGAGCGTCTGGAACGGGGGCTTCTTCCAGGGGGCATTGAACGGCTCGGGCCTCGATCCGACCTCCCTTCCCGTCATCCTCGCGACCTCCACCCTCATCAGCCAGTTCATATCCAACGTCCCCTTCGTCGCCCTATACCTCCCCCTCCTCTACGCCTTCGACGGTTCCGTCCTGGGGATGATGGCCCTAGCCGCCGGGTCGACGATCGCCGGGAATCTGACGATCATCGGGGCCGCCTCCAACGTCATCATCGTCCAGAATGCCGAGAGGAGGGGCGTCGTCGTCACCTTCACCGACTTCATCAAGTTGGGAGCCCCCCTGACGGCCCTTAACCTCCTCGTCTACTGGATCTATCTCTCCTCGATCTGAGGGCCCCGGATTGGAATCGCCGCCGATCCCATCTTTCCCCTCGGCCACTGGATCCTTAGCTTATCGATATGACGGAGGGCTCTGCGGACCCCCCCCGGTCTGCGGCCGCAAACCCGATATGTATTTAGGGGCAGAGAGACGACCTCTGCCAGGCCGGGGGTCGAACTCCGGCAGAAGGGATGATAGAATTAGAATGATGATGCCGAAGGGACCGATCAAAAACGCCCGACTTCCTTAACCTCAAGAGTTGATCCCGGATGATCCTCAGGTCATGCATAAAAAAGTACAAGACCGACACTCATCGGGCCTTCTCCCCGGAGGAGACCCTCGAAAGGATAGCGCCCAAGATGGAGCTGGCGGGAATAACAAGGGTGGCTGACATCACCGACCTCGACAGGATAGGAATCCCCGTCTTCTCCAGCATCAGGCCAGGGGCGGAGAAGGGGGCGATCTCCGTCTACAACGGCAAGGGCGCTACTCCGGCCGAGGCCCGGGTCTCGGCGATGATGGAGGGGATAGAGCGGTACTCCGCCGAGGTCCACGACAGGAAGCTTCAGGTCGAGACCTTCTCGAAGCTGATGGCGGAGAAGGAGGCCGTCGATCCGAGATCTCTGGCCCTGCCAGCAGAGGCAGACCCGGAGATGGCGATACCTTGGGTCACCGGCTACGACCTCATGAGGGATGAAGAGGTGATGGTCCCGGCGAGCGGGGTCTTCCACCCCCTCCCGAAGGAGTATCCCCAGCTCTTCAGGACGAACACCAACGGCCTCGCCTCGGGGAACGTCCTGGAGGAGGCGGTATTCCACGGCCTCTCCGAGGTGATCGAGAGGGACGCCTGGTCCCTCGTCGAGGCGGTGAAGGATACCGGCCCCCTGGTCAGCGGGGTCGGAGACGGCCTGGCGGCGGAGATTTTGGGGAAGTTCGAGCGGGCCGAGGTGGAGGTGAGGATCAAGGACATCACCAGCGACGTCGGCGTCCCCACCATCGCCGCCGCCTCCGACGACCTGAGGCTGAAGGACCCCGCCCTCCTCACCATCGGTATGGGGACCCACACCTCCGCGGAGGTCGCCGTCCTGCGGGCCCTGACGGAGGTCGCCCAGTCGAGGCTGACCCAGATCCACGGGGCGAGGGAGGATACGACGACGGCGGACTTCAGAAGAGAGATCGGCTACGAGAGGACGAAGAGGCTGAACAGACACTGGTTCGTCGACTCCGGAACAAAACCCTTCTCCGATATCAGATCCCAGGATAGCGAGGACTTCCTCGACGACATCCGCCTGATGCTCAAACGGCTCAGAGGGGCGGGGATGGAACGGGCGATAGTCGTCGATCTCACCCGAGAGGAGATCGGCGTCCCCGTCGTGAGGGTGATAGTCCCGGGGCTTGAGATGAGCGCCGTCGACCCGGACCGCCGGGGTCGCAGGTGGAGAGATGAGGTCAAGAGACATCGTCGTCTTTCTCGGGCCCAGCCTCGATAGGGCCGGGGCTGAGGCGATCGTCTCCGCCGATTACAGGCCCCCCGCTCGGAGGGGGGACGTCTTCAAGGCGGCGGAGGATGGAGCCCGGATCATCGTAATCATCGACGGGGTCTTCTTCCAGGATAGCGCCGTAGGCCACAAGGAGGTCCTCGCCGTCCTGGAGATGGGGGTTACCGTCGTCGGCGCCTCCAGCATGGGGGCTCTGCGGGCCGCCGAGCTCCTCCCCTTCGGGATGGAGGGGGTGGGGGAGATCTTCCGCCTCTACCGGGACGGGGTCCTCATATCCGACGACGAGGTCGCCCTCATCTTCGATCCGGTCAGCTACCGGCCCCTCTCTGAGCCCCTGGTCAACATCAGGTATAACCTCAGAGCCGCCACGAAAGGTGGATACATCGACGAAGTCTCCGGCGGGAAGATCCTCGCGGCGGCAAAGTCCCTCTACTTCCCAAAGAGGAGCTACAACCAGGTCCTGGAGGTGGCTGAGGGGCTCGATGAGGAGGATAAAGAAGGGTTCAGGAGGTTTCTTGCTTCTGAGCGGAGAGATCTCAAAAGGGAGGACGCCGTCCTGGCTCTTATGCGGATAAAAGAGATAGCAGGAGAGATATGTTAATAAGACTGAAGCCTTTCGGACGGTTTCGAGCTCCCCTGGGGGAGGAGATGGACGTCGACCTTCCGGTCGGCTCTTCCGTCTCCGACCTTCTCCTAAGGCTCTCCTCCCTCTCCTCCGACCTCCACGCCCAGATCTTCGACGCCGGGGGCGAGGTGAGAGAAGACGTCAACGTCATGGTCAACGGGAGGCACTTCCTCTCCCTTGGAGGGACAAGTACCCCCCTGGAAGAGGGGGACGAGGTAGCCCTATTCCCGGCTGTCGTCGGAGGTTAGATGGCGAGAAGATATCAGTCCAATAGGATCCGGGGTTGACGGATGGACGATCGGGGAGATGGCGGAAGGTACGATAGACAGATCAGGCTCATCGGTCCTGAGGGGCAGAAGAGGCTCGCCAGGTCGACGGCCCTGGTCATCGGCGCCGGAGGCCTGGGCTCCGCCGTTTCGACGTATCTCGCCGTCGCCGGGATAGGTCGGATGATAGTCGTCGATGGCGACGTCGTCGAGGAGAGCAACCTAAACCGCCAGATCCTACACCAGACTTTAGATATCGGCCGTCCCAAGGCCGTCTCGGCGGCGGAGACGATAAGGGAGCTCAACCCCCAGGTCGAGGCGGAGGCCGTCGTCGATTACGCCGACGAAGATAACCTGGAGGGACTGGTGGCGAGAGCCGACCTGGCGGTGGACGCCCTCGATGACTTCTACGCCAGGCACCTCCTCAATAAGGCTGCCATCGACGCCGAGATCCCCCTCTTTCACGGAGCCATATCCGGCTTCGACGGCCAGGTCACCACCGTCATACCCCATAAGACACCCTGCCTACGATGCATCTTCCCCCATCCTCCAAAGAGGGAGACGAGCCCGGCGATAGGATCCACCTGCGGCGTCATCGGATCGATCCAGGCCACCGAGGTCATAAAATACCTGGTCGGAGGGGGAGGGCTCTTGGAGGGGAGGCTCCTCATCTGGGACGGGTCCAGGGGGAGGAGCGACGAGATCTCCATAAGAAGAAATCCTCTCTGCCAGGACTGCGGCCAGAGAAGAGAGATTTAAGTATACCGGCGGCTGAGGGGATGAACATGGAACGTTCTGGTGAAGAGGGGCGGGGGACGAGGTCCGGGAGAAAGGTCCTCATCCTCCTAGGCTGCCCCGAGGTTCCGGTCCAGACCAGCATCGCCCTATACCTCTCCTTCAGGCTGAGGAGGAGGGGGGATGATGTGGTGGTGGCAGGAACCGGCGCCGCCCTCCAGCTCGCGAAGCTCGCCGATCCCGAGGGCCACTACCTGAGCGGGACGATGAACATCGACCGGTGTATCGCATCCATCTCCGAGGGGGAGAGGGACTTCGACCTCTGCTTCGCCTTCGCCCATAGCGACGCAGGGGTCACCTACGCCGGGACGGTCAGCTACATCTCCGATGCGGAGCTCTATCTCCTATTATTCGGGAGGGGTGCCGAGGATCTGGCAGAGACGGTGGAGTTCGACTGCAGAAAGCTGGTGGCGAAGGCGGTCCACAACCCTGCCCCTCTGAAGAAGCTGATTGATGAGGTGATCGATTGAGCTGCATCGATGAGATGAAGTACGAGGTCCTCCTCTCCCAGTGCTCATTCAAAGAGGCAAGAGAGTATATAAGAGCAAAATTTAAGGAGGTGGTCGAGGTCCCCCCTGGCTACAGGATCTTCGACACGTTCCTGATAGGCGTCCCCCCGCTCCTCGTAGGGATCGACGGGGACGACGTGATAATCCCCTACACCAAACCCTGTTACGGGACCTACGTCATGAGGATAGCGGGGGGAGATGAGATCGAGAAGTTGAGGGCGAAGAAGAGATGAAGGTGAGGGTGAAGGCCTTTGCTAGGTTCAGGGATGTGGCCGAAGCGGAGACGTCCATCGACCTCGAAGAGGGCTCCTCTGCAGTTGACCTCCTGGAGGCGGTCTTTTCTTCCCATCCCCATCTTAAAGAAGGCCTTTTAGACCCCGACGGAAAGGTCGGCGAAGGAGTTAAGATCCTGATAAACCGGAGGGGCATAGATCCATCGGACCTGATGGAAGCGGTCCTCGAGGACGGGGACGAGGTGGCGCTTCTCCCGCCTTTCTCCGGAGGATGAAACGGGGGCTTCTACCTTTGATCGATATAATAGATGGGGATTTCTCCATCGAGGAGGTGGTGGCAGGAGCCAAGCGGTCTGATGCCGGAGCCCTGGTGGTCTTCCTGGGGACCGTCAGAGACGACGGGATCGTCGGGATGGAGGTGGAGGCCTACCGGGAGGTGGCCCTCCCCGAGCTGGAGAGGATCCGGGATGAGGCGATGGAGCGTTTCCATCTCAAGTCCGTCGAGGTGATCCATAAGGTGGGGGCCCTCTCAGTAGGAGACGACATCGTCGTGATAGCATGTGCCGCGGCCCATAGGCAAGAGGCGTTCCAGGGGTGCCTCCATATCCTGGAGGAGATTAAGGATCGAGCGCCCATATGGAAGAAGGAGATCAACCCCTCTGGCCACCGCTGGATCTGATCCGTTCTGGACCATCAAGGTTCAGACTATGGGAACCAGCCTGATGTTTCTCTTCTCATCCCAGACCATATAGAAGGGCTCGGTCCGGGGGACGAGGCCGTAGATGCAGATCCCTCCGTTCAGCTCCTTGATGACGAAATACGTGTCGGCTATGTGGGAAGTCATCCTGATGCTCTTCTGGCCGGACTTCACCACCACCACGTTGACGTCGCTAGTCTCCTTCCACTTCTGGAACATCCGGCTGCTGGCGTTGAGCATCCTCTCGTAGCCGAAGGCGAACTCCATGGAGTCGAGTCCCATGACGTTCAATATCGGCCTTCCGGTCCTCTCCCTCAACTGGTCCCAGTTCTTGAAGAGCATCTCGTACCAGTGGTCCCGATCGCTCGCCGGCTCCAGGACCATCACGTTGGACGGGACGAAGACATCTTTTGGAGTGAGCTGGTAGCCGATGGACGGAACGATGTGGACCGCCCTCCCGTTCTTGATGGAGTTGGAGGCGAGGGCTGTCAGGATCTGATAATACCTTTTGCCGACGCCCTGATCGATCTCCAGGACGTTGCAGGAACCGAGCTTCAGCCCCCCGGTGATCCTATCGAAGTCGGCGATGCCGGTGGAGATGGAGTCGTCGCCGGGGTCGGATATCCGCTCGCCGTCGCTGACTATGCTGATCCTGGGGCTTATATTCTCGGTGGATGGCTCGAAGTAGCGGAACCTTCCTTCGTGGAGGGTGCAGGTGTAGATCTTCTGCTTTATCTCCACAGACCTCAGCTTCTCCAGCTCGATCTCCCGGGAGTACCTGGTCATCATCCTTTCGTGGCTCCCCTCGCCGGTGGTTTGGCCCGCCATTCTGCTGTTCTTGAGGGTTACGACGCCGTCGACGATGTAGTCCAGGGGCAAGAGATCTGCCGTCTCGCTGACGAATATCAGATGTATTCCCATATCCCGGGAGAACTCGCATATATTCTGCTCGAGGCTGTGCTGAGCGTCTCCGAGGATGTGGGCGGTGTAGTTTATGACGGCGTCCCAGCTATCGATGACGATCATGGGGTCGTCCATATCCTCGGCCTGGTCGAGGAACGTCTTGAAGAAGTCGAGGACGGCTTCGTAGCTCGATCCCTCCTGGCTGACGTTTCTGAGGCTCTCGAGGAGCAACTTCTGGGTGGCGTTGACTACGTTCTTCTTTGGGATTATCTCTTCGATCCATGAGAAGATGGAGTAGATCCGCAGGGGGTTTACCCTGGTGGAGATGTACATACCGTTCGTCCTCCGGCAGACGGAGTTCATGATCTCCAGGGCTAGCGTCGTCTTCCCGGTCCCCGGCATCCCCTTGATGAGGAGCGATTGCCCCTCTTCGACCTGAAAGAACTTATGGATCTCCGACGGTATCCGCATATCCTGCATCCGTGATCTCCAGGGTTAGCTGTTAACACGTATCATATATAAGTCTAATTTTCGATGGTTAAGATCCCGCGCCGCCGGGACCTCCAGGCCGAACAGGCTTATTGCGAGGCCCTCTTCAAAAGGTTCATCAAAGTCTCCACCTTCTCAGGCTTCACCCTGAAGGACATAGAGATGGTGACGTCGTCAGAAAGCTCCTCAAGATGGGCCACTATCGACAGATTTAGAGGGGTAGAACCGGGATCTCCGCTCATCTCCTCATCCTCCTCGCCCTCTGCGCAAGACGCGAGACCTTCCTCTGAAAAAGCCCCATCATCGGCCCCGGCTGCCCTCCAGAGCTTGGAGGGGCCGACTTCCACAAATCGGCATTTGCCTTCCGATTTCAGGACTGAAAGGTACTTGATGGCGGTGGTCTTGCTGACACCGGCCTGCTTTGCCACGTCGACGGTGGTGAGGCCGACCTCAGAATCCCTTATCGCCTTGAGGATCCTATCCTCGTAAGATGCCATTTTCCGATTCACTCCGTCTTCTCCGGCCATTTAAGGATCGCTGCCCTCTCATCGGCCAAATGCCCCTTGATGCGCCCCTTGATCGTCCTTGATAGACTTTCCCAATTAATCTCCACCTCCACCTTTTTGGTATATAAGCTTCTGGTTGATAGGATCCTTCTTAGCCAGGCTGGGATCAAGGCGGTCTAAAGGTTTTAAACCATCGTCTCCATAGAGGGGTTGATGACCCGGGAAGATTCCGCCATCTCAGACGATGGAGCCGGTGAGGGAGCGCCGGTCCCGCGCCGCTATCCCGGCGGCTGGCCCCCCCTGAGGGGAGATTACCGCCTCGGCAACCCAGGAGCGAGGATCGCGGTGGTGACCCTCTCAAGCCACATCGCCGTGGAGGGTTCGGCGATCTGGGGCCCCTGTAAGACGGAGAATCTGGGGGTGGAGAAGGTCGTCGCCAACATAATCTCCAACTCCGACATCCGGTTCCTCCTCATCTGCGGCGATGAGTCGAAGGGGCACCTTCCCGGGGACTCCATCATCGCCCTCCACAAAAACGGTGTCGACGCAGACGGGAGGATCATAGGCTCCCGGGGGGCGATCCCCTTCATCGAGAACCTTCCGAAAGAGGCGATCGAGAGGTTCCAGAGGCAGGTGACGTTGATCGACCGGATCGGCCTCGTCGACGAGGGAGAGATCCAGGAGGTCGTGGTGAAATACCGCAACCTTTCGGAGCCCTTCCCGGAGCCTCCGATGGAGGTGATAAGGAAGAGGGCGAGGTGGCTGAGGGAAGGTCCGTCGTCTGGGGACGCCTCCTTTGGCGAGGGGGTCTTCCTCGACGCCTCTTCCTGGGTGGTGGCGGAGGCGATGGATGGTCCGGCTCCATCCTGATCGACCTATTGACGGCCGATGGAACGATCCGGCTATGAAGGGGGCTTTTATAATATGGAGCCAGATCCAGGCTGTTTGAAGCTGAAGGCCGATGGATCGATCTGTCTGATAGACCGAAAGGGTCGATTTAACTATCGGGGCGATGGCCCTATCGAAGGGCAGGTCTCCGGAGGCGGGAGATCTCATCCCCAGAGGAGGATATAAGATGGCAGAGAAGAGGTTTGAAGATGGCATCTTCCTGATGCATACGGACAGGTTCGAAGAGGCGGTGGAGTTCTTCAAGGGCTTCGTCGATATAGACCCCTCCGACGTCGAGGCGTGGTACAAGTTGGCGGTGGCGTACCTGGGGGCGGGGAGGCTCGACGAGGGTCAGGCCTCCGCCGAGAGGGCCGTCGATCTCCGCCCCGACGACCCCGAGCTCCTCGACCTCCTCGGCGGGATATCCTCCCTCAAGAACGACGACGAGGGGGCGCTGGAGTTCTTCGATAAAGCCATCGAGGCGAAGCCCGACCATGTCCGGGGCTGGATATCGAAGGTGATGACCCTGCGAAACCTCGACCGGATCGAGGAGGCGATTGACGCGTACCGCCAGGGTGCAGAAAAGGCCCCGACCCTCCGGGACCCCGAGGAGTGGAACGACCTGGCGGGGGCGATCTACGACCGGGGGGACTACGAGGCGACGATCGAGTTCCTCGACTTCCTCCTGGATCTGGAGCCGGAGGAGGCGAGCTACAAGTTCAACAAGCTCGGGCCCCTCTCGAAGCTGAAGAGGTACGACGCCGTCGTCGAGCTGGCCGAGGAGCTCGTCGAGGAGATGCCGGAGTTCATCCCCGGCTGGATGGTGAGGGGGATCGCCCTCATAGGCCTGGAGAGGTATGAGGAGGCGGTCGAGTCCTTCGACAGGGCGATCCTCCTCGATCCCACAGGCAATGAGGCCCGGGAGATGAAGAAGAGGACCCTGGAGTACCTGGATGAGGTGAAGAAGGGGTGAAGGGATCGAGGGCGATCCTTCCTCCTTCTCTGGCTTAATCCCTAATAATCCAGATGAAGTGTGTTTCAATGATGAAATCGACCCACCTCCCGGATGCCTCCCAGGATCCCCAGTTCTCCCTCGCCTCCGACTTCGAGCCGAAGGGCTCCCAGCCCGAAGCGATACAAAAGCTCGTATCGGGGCTCGCCTCTGGCCACCGCCTCCAGACCCTCCTGGGAGTCACCGGATCGGGGAAGACCTACACCGTCGCCAAGGTCATCGACGCCGTCAAGAAGCCGACCCTGGTCATCGCCCACAACAAGACCCTGGCGGCCCAGCTCTACAACGAATTTAGGGAGTTCTTCCCCGAGAACCGGGTCGAGTACTTCGTCTCCTACTACGACTACTACCAGCCCGAGTCATACATCCCGGCCAAAGACCAGTACATCGAAAAAGACTCCTCCATCAACCCCAAGATCGAGCAGATGCGCCTCGCCGCGACCGCCTCCCTGATGTCGCGTAGCGACGTCATCGTCGTCGCCTCCGTCTCCTGCATCTACGGCCTGGGAAACCCCGAAAACTTTATGAAGATGGGCTTTGAGCTTAAGGTAGGGGACAAAATCTCCCGCAGGGAGATCCTGGAGAGGCTTGTGGCGATCCAGTACGAGAGAAACGACTTCGAGCTTATTCCCGGGAGGTTTCGGGCGAAGGGGGAGACGATCGACCTCGTCCCCGGCTACTTCGACGAGATCGTCCGGATTGAACTATTCGGCGACGAGGTGGATAGGATATCGGAGATCGACCGGCGGACCGGCGTACGGAGAGAAGATATGAGGTACTTCTACGTCTACCCTGCCAGACACTACGTCATCCCCGAGGAGGAGCAGAAGGCCGCCATCGGGTCGATCCTGGAGGAGCTGGATGAGAGGCTGCAGGAGCTTGATATGCTGGAGGCCCACCGATTGCGGCAGAGGACCCTCTACGACATAGAGATGATCGAAGAGACGGGAAGCTGCAAGGGGATCGAGAACTACTCCCGCCACTTCGACGGCCGGAAGGCCGGCGAGCCCCCCTACTGCCTCCTCGACTACTTCCCCGAGGAGTTCCTCCTCGTCATCGACGAGAGCCACCAGACGATCCCCCAGATCCGGGCGATGTACCGCGGCGACCGGTCCCGGAAAGAAAGCCTCGTAGACTACGGCTTCCGCCTTCCGAGCGCCTACGACAACCGCCCCCTCCAATTCGAGGAGTTCGAGCGGTTCATGAAGAGGGCGATATTCGTCTCGGCGACCCCCGGCCCCTACGAGCTGGAGAGGTCCGGCCAGATAGTCGAGCAGATCATCCGGCCGACGGGCCTCCTCGACCCCGTCGTGACGGTCCGGCCTGCCGAGGGGCAGGTCCGGGACGTGATGCTCGAGATCGAGAAGGTCGTCGAGATCGGGGATCGGGCCCTGGTGACGACCCTGACCAAGAAGCTCGCCGAAGAGCTGACCGACTACCTCGCCAAGAACGGGATCCGGGCTCGCTACCTCCACTCTGAGATCGAGACGATCGAGAGGACCGAGATCATCCGCGAACTGCGCCTCGGAAAGTTCGACGTCCTGGTGGGGATAAACCTCCTCCGGGAGGGGCTCGACATCCCCGAGGTGGGGTTCATTGGCATCCTCGACGCCGACAAGGAGGGGTTCCTCCGGGACGAGAGGAGCCTCATCCAGACGATCGGCCGGGCCTCCCGGAACGCCAACTCCCGGGTCGTCCTCTACGCCGATCGAATGACCGACTCGGTCCGGGGGGCGGTAAAGAAGACTGAGGAGAGGCGGGCCCTCCAGATGAGGTACAACGCCGACCACGGGATAGTCCCGAAGACGATCAAAAAGCCTATCCGCGAGAAGGAGGTCGAGATCACCGAGACGAGGCATATACCGAAGTCGGATATCCCGAACGTGGTGATAGAGATGGAGGCGGAGATGAGGGCGGCGGCTGACGCCCTGGACTTCGAGCGGGCTATCATGCTTCGGGAGACGATAAAGAAGCTGGAGAAGGAGAATGAAATGGCTTGAGATGTATTTCAATGGTTGGATTTAACAAGATTTATAATTTAGTAAAAATCGCCATGCTCCTGATTAGGTTCACTGTTATTGATATGAAGTGTACATTGGAGGTAAATCGAAAAACTCATATATTTCTACACACTGCTATAGCCAATAAGATGGTGTGAGGCGATATTATGGAATTTACTGATGAAAAGATAGGAGGGAAATTACTCGAATCAATAACAGGAGGTCTATATGATGGAAACCAGAACTGCGTGAGAGAATATGTTCAAAACTCAATTGATTCCGGTGCAAAAAATATAAAAATATATCATGAATTAGGAAACTCAAATCTAATCATTCGTGATGATGGGTCTGGCATGACAAAGGAGGAATTAAGGTCTGCATTAAATATTGGGACATCGGAAAAAATAGGTGGCAATATAGGGTGGAGAGGTATTGGGATATGGAGCGGAGTCCCAGCCTCAAAAGAACTTGTAATTATTACAAAAGCAAAAGGAAAAGAGAAATTAAGAATTAAAATCGATAACGAAAAATTACGAATAGGATCTGAAACCAATAAACCTATTTTAGATATCTTAACAGAATCTACTGGAGAAATTGAAGAATTGCCTCTTGGAAAATCTGATTCGATAAACGATCATTACACCGAAATAAGGTTAGAAAATATTTTAATAACACAGAAGCACATTTTTAGCGATAAACAACTGCGTAATTACTTGCAACTCGTGATACCTGCCCAATTCGATGAGAGGAATTTTTCATATTCTGCTGAAATAAATGAATGGCTAAAACAAAATGGGGTGATACTTCCAGAAGTCAATATCGAATTGGATGGCAAAAAAATATACCGTCCTCCATACGAATCTGATACCTACATTGGTGCAGTTGTAAAGCACCCATTTTATGATGAAAATGATAATTTGATCGCGGTATCTTGGTTCCTATCTTTAAAAATAAATCAAAAATTAGATTGGCCAGCTGCGGGAATTTTATTTAAAAAGAAAGGATTTACAATAGGTGATGAAAACTTAGTTAGGTCGTACTTTGCTAAGACATATCGTCAATGGCACTACGGTGAAATTCATATAGTTTCCGATAAAATACGTGAAAATGCTCCAAGAAACAATTTTGAATATAATCATGGAAACATAGTAGAATTTATGAACACTATGGAGAAATTTATCCAAAGTCTTGAAGAAATAAATCAATATAAATCCAGTAAAATGGATGTGGAAGGAACGCAAAAAATAGAGAACATGGTCAATAAAGGAGATATTGAAGCTGTAGAAGAAAAAATAAAGAAAAAGATAGCAAAATTTTCAAAATCATCTCGCAGTTTTCCAAAGGAAATATATTTTGAACCTCTCAAAAAGAGTATTGACGAAATCGCAGAGCAAAATATGACTAAATTATTAAATTTCGATAAAATGAGCGGGGAAGAACAAACAACGTCACTAACTGAGGCTAAAGATGATTCATCGAAGTTGAGTACTGAAGTTAAAAAGGTGACATCTAAGTCAGATGAAATTATCAGAAAAGACCCCGAATTAGAAAAAGAACAGATGCTCAAATTAAAAACAAGCGATTTTAATGAGATGATAGAAGCATTTCTTCCGAAATCGGCAGCAAGCGATCTTAAGAAGCTTTATAAAGGAAATACGTTAGACATTGAGATTGCTTCGACTGATATTCTAACCAAGGTTCTTCAAGAGAAGACAGGGTTAAGTCCTATTAGTGATCTTAGTAATAATGATATTAGGGAACTTAGTAAAAAAGCATTCGGATGGAGCAAAATAATAGAAAAAGATAAACCATTACTTTTATTTGACAAGCGTAAGGCGGATAGGAATTTGCGATTCGGAGTTTTAATTTATGCAGTTCACGACATATTTGTAAATAAATATAAACATGAGCGAGGAACTAGCTTCTTTAAATGGTTTGATGATAAAACGGAGGAAGAAAAGAAAAAAATAATTTATGGGCACATCGCCATGATCGGTCTAATATATAATTTGATCGAATCTTGCGAAAAACCCAAGCCTTAATTTCAAAGGATCCTTTGTCTCTCGCGAGTAAGGATCCTTTTTCGAGGTTTTTGCCGGAACCTTTAAGAATCTATAGAGCTTGATCTCAGCTATGGACATCTTGCTGGTGGAACCTAGTTACTATACGAGATATCCACCTCTGGGTTTAATGAAATTAGCCTCTTATCATAGATCATATGGCGACAACGTGAAATTGGTTAGAGGTATTAATCGAGAACTGGATTATGATCCAGATCATATCAAAATAACGTCTCTTTTTACTTATGCGTGGAAACCTGTTCACGAGGCAATCGAATTTTATCATAAATCCTTTCCTGATTCTGAAATTACGATTGGTGGGATCTATGCTTCAATGATGCCAGATCGCATTAAATCATATTATCCATTCGTAGATGTTCACGTTGGCCTACATGAAGAGGCAGAACGATACATGCCGGCATATGATATACTAGAGGATGTTGATAAGTGGCGAGATTGGGACGGCTCGATTTTATTTACATCAAGAGGCTGTATTCGAAATTGTCCTTATTGCATCGTTCCAAAAATTGAGGGAAAAATTCGCTCTGTAATAACCGATTTAACGGATTTTATTTATCCAGGACATAAGCGAGTGATACTCTGGGATAATAACTTCCTGGCTTCACCCTATTGGAAGATTATTCTCGAAAGTCTACATGAAACTGGATTAAAAATCGACTTTAATCAGGGACTTGATGTAAGATTAATCGATGAAGAAAAGGCAAACATCCTTGCTGATCTCAAAATTCCAATTATTAGAATGGCTTATGACCACGCCGGAGAAAAAAACGCGGTATATAACGCAGTTACATTGCTTGAAGACTGCGGAATGCGTAAAAGAAATATGCTATTTTATACACTATTTAATTTCTACGATTCAAATCACTCGTATTTTGACACTCCAGAAACATTCTTGAATATTGTTAAAGATACTGTTGAAATTGGCTGCGTTTCATATCCGATGAGGTACGAACCCTTGGATTCTCTTAAAAAGAACCGATTTATCTCTCCATATTGGACTCGCGAACAAGTAGAAGCCATAGCGGATGCGAGGAGGGTAATTGGCTATGGTGGAGCATTTCCACCATATGATGGTCTGATAGGTAAATTTAAAGATGCAAAATCATTTGATGACGCATTTAAATTACGATCCATAAAACTGGATCGAGAGAGAGATGGCCAACCAGCTCCATCCTCAGAATCTAAGTCTGGAATTTGTCAAAGTTAAATTGAAATTAGACGCGCAAGCAAAACAGAAAAAGGGAATGACGGTGGCGTGCAATCCCGATTGCGGCCACCTTCAATCTTTCGGAGCCTTCGTGTTTGCCCTATTTTTTACTTCAGCTCGTACAGGATCTTCATCGCCTTGGTGAAGGGGGGCATCCCCGACGTCAGAAGAACGACCCTCAGGACGTCGACGATCTCGTCGTTTGTGACGTTGAACTCCTTTCTCGCGCTCATCATCTGCTTCTTGGTCGCCCTCTCGTCGGCGGACGCTGCGGCGATCCCCAGGGCGATCAGCTTCTGGGTCCGGTAGTCCAGGACCTTTCCGGTGTACGTCGCCTCATTGAGGCCGACGATCGCCTCGTAGAGGTCGGGGTAATCCTTCTTGACGCCGACCATCCCTTCGCCGAAGAATACTTCCTCTTTCATTTTTTAAACCTCCGAGATGATAAGGGGTCTCTTATATTTTATAGCTTTCTCCACCATATTTCCGGATCTGAAAAGGGATAAAAAAATGAGGAAATGAAAGAGATAGAAGTAGCGAAGGGAAGAGAGCAAACAGTTGGAGGGAGTCCGGAGGACTATTACGCCCTCCGGCTCAAAGCTGCCCTTACGTTTCTCGTCTATCGAATTCAGGAGAAGGTCTGATCCGGAGACTTACGAAGCGGGCAACGGGCAGGCGGTATCCTGCTAATCTATCTTTTATCCCCGGAGGAGATCTCCCTGACATAACATAATCTGTCATCATTATTATATCTAGCTTTTGGACGAAGGGACCTGACCGTCCCCAGGTCCCTCGTCTACCGGGGGTCAGGGCCTCAGCCGTCCTTCCGCGAGGAGCCGTCCTCAAAACCCCCGCCTTCCAGCGATCCATTATCGGCGTATCCGAAGGCCGCTTCATCTCCAGGCCGCAGAGCCCCCGCCCCGGCCCGGGGGTACCTGACGGGGTCTCTGAAGAGGTATCTGGACCTGGCGATCTGCTCGGAAGTCCCCAGGACGAGGAGGACGTCCCCGGCGCCGATCTCGGTATCGCTATGGGGGTTCAAGACGTTCCCCGACTCCCTGAGGATCCCGATGACGTTCACCCCCAGGCTCTTCCTGAGGGCAAGATCGGCGAGGGTCTTGCCACAGGCCGGGGCCCTCTCCTCCACTCTGACGGTGACGACCTCGACGTTGGGGAGGTAACGCCTCAGGTCCGATATCTTGGCGGGTTCGATCTCGGCGTTCCTGAACATATCGTATCCGAGGGACCGGACCTCCACGATCATTTTCTCGATCTCGTTTCGCGGAATAAGGTATCTGGTGAGGACCCTTGAGAAGATCCCCACCGAGGTCTCGAACTCCTCGGGGACGACCTCGTCCGCCCCCAGATCGTAGAGGGGCGGTGCTTCGGCGAGGTGGCGGACCCTGGCCATGATGTAGACCTTGGGGTTGATCCTCCTCGCCAGCTCCACGATCCTTCGGGTCGCCATCTCGTCGGATACGGCGACGACGACGACCCTCGCCTTATCGACGTCGGCGTGCCGCAGGACTATCTCCTGGGTGGCGTCGCCGTAGTGGATAGGCTCTCCGTTCGCCCTCTCCCCCCTCACCTTCTCCGGGTTCATCTCCAGGACCATGTAAGAGAGATCTCCGACCCGGGCGGCCCTCGCCAGAGTCCTTCCTACGAAGCCGTAGCCTACGATGACGAGGTGGTTCTCCCTCTTCTCCGGGATCGCGGCGAAGGGCAGGCCGGTCTTCAGCCTCTCAGGAAGGGGGAGGCGGCAGAGGAGATCGGCGGCCTTCGGCGATCCTGAGATGACGAAGGGGGTTGCAGCCATCGTCATCACCGAGACGGCGAGGAATACCTGGTACTCGAACTGGCTCATGATCCCCGAGTCGAGCCCCGTCTTGGAGAGGATGAAGGAGAACTCCCCGATCTGGGCGAGGGCGAGCCCCACCAGGACCCCCGTCCTGATGGGGTAGCCGAGGAGGACGGATACCCCCCCGGCGACCGCCGCCTTCAGTATCAGAACCCCCAGGGCCACCGCCACCAGGAGATCTGCCCTCTCCAAGAAGAAGGAGACGTCCAGGAGCATCCCGATGGAGACGAAGAAGAAGCTGGTGAATACGTCCCTGAAGGGGAGGATGTTCCCCAGGGCCTGGTAGCTGTAATCCGACTCGGAGATGATCAGCCCCGCAAGGAATGCTCCCAGGGCGAGGGAGAGGCCGGCGGTGAAGGAGATCCAGGCGACGGAGAGACAGATGAGGACGACGGTAAGGAGGAAGAGTTCGCTCGACCTGAGGCGTACGACCTGGTAGAGGAGGGCGGGGACGAAGAACTTCGCCGCCGCTATCACGAGAACGATTATCCCGACGCCCTTCGCCAGCATAAAGAGGAGGGGCATCCCGAGGCTCTCGGAGTTCTGGGCGGCGAGGATGGGGGTCAGGAGCATCATGGGGACGACGACGATATCCTGAAAGATCAGAACCCCCAGGGTATTGCCGCCATGGGGGGTGTCGACCTCGTCTCTATCCTGCATGATCTTCAGGACTACGGCGGTGCTGCTGAGGGAGACAAGAAACCCGGCGAAGATCGCCTCGTTCAGATGAAGCCCGATCTCGATGCCGATGAAGGTAGTGACGATAAAAGTGACGGCGACCTGGAGGGGCCCTCCCACCAGGGCGGCCCTCTTGATCTGCAAGAGCTTCTCGAAGGAGAACTCGATACCGATGGCGAAGAGGAGGAGGACGACCCCGATCTCGGCGAGGACCTCGATCTGCTCCACCTCATGGATCAGCCGAAGGCCGTGGGGCCCGGCGAGAATCCCCGTGGCGAGAAAGCCGACGACGACGGGGACCTTCAGCCGGTGGCCGACGAAGATGGCGACGATCGATATGAGGAAGATGACGATGATGTCGTTAAGGAGCTGTATGGCCACAGGTCATCTCTCTTCTGCATCCTGCATTAAAACGTTATGTCGATATAGGTCGAGGACCGTCCCATCCCGGAGGAGTTCATAGATCTCTGACCCCTGCCTTCACCAGATCTTAGAAATCTGAGACTGGGGATCTCCTCAGGCCTGCGGCCCGTCTCTTCGAGATAATCGGCGATCTCATCCTCGGATGAAGCCTTGCCACCGTTCGACGAGAGGGAGACGAAAGAAAGATCATACAACCGCCGCCACCGGAGGTGACGCCAGAAGCCTGAATGAATCGATAAAAGCGAAGGATAGCGGCCGCCGGAGCGGGCCGCCATGTTCGTCCCGGTTATACGCAGCCGTCGAGGAGCCTCTTTCTGCCGCCCCGCTTCTCGCTGGGCTTTATGGGGTCAACCTTTGCGGTCTCTTCCTCTTCCTTCTTCTCCTTCTTCTTCTCTTCCGCCATTTGAATCACTCCTGCCATTAATTCGGCTGTACTCGTTTATTAAACTTTCCGGTACCTTCTCCCTCCGATACCGTCTCCCCACCTCCACGATTTGAGATCTCTGGTGGCCCCGTTTCATTTAAAAAGCCCTGAAGGTGGCAAAGTTCTCACGCCTCCGCGCCGCCGGCGACAGGCAGTAGACGGAAAAAAAGAGTTATGTCGCAGTGGGCCCTTGAGGGCGGACCCTCCGGCTCATCTTCCCAAGAGGTCCTTTACAACACAGGTCGGGTCCTCTCCCAGGACGTCACCGCAGTAGTACCTCGCCTTCTGCCGGCATCCGCCGCAGACGTCGAGGTACTCGCAGTCGGCGCAGGCACCCTTGAGGTGAGACCTGATATCCCTCAGCTCCAGAAGCTCAGGGGTTGGGCCGTCGATCCAGATATCCCGGAAGGGCCTCTCCCGGACGTTCCCGACGACGACCTCGGGCATGAAGTGGCAGGGATGGACGTCACCACGGTGGTTGATATTTGCGACCTTAACCCCCGCGGTGCACCCCCCTGAGCTTTTGAGAAGCTTTCTCGCCTGCTCCCGCCTCTGCGGATCGTCTTTCAGCATCTCCAGGAGGTACGCCCCGTCCATGGGGGAGTCGGTGGAGAGGATCTCGATCTCCCGGTCCTTCAGCTCGACGGCCGCCTCCGCCAGGAACCTGATCACCGACCTCCTCTCCTCGGCGGTGACGTCCCGGTCCGAGATCCCCGCCCCCCTCCCCACGGGGACGAGGTGGTAGAGGCAGAACCGGGGGATATCCATCTCCAGGGCGAGATCCAGGAGGGCGGGGACCTCGTGCCAGTTTTCCCGGGTGAGGGTCACCCTCAGGCCGGTCTTCAGGCCTGCGTCCCGGGCGTTGACGAGCCCGGCCAGGGCCCTCTCGTGGGCGCCCTCCACCCCCCTGAAGCTGTCGTGGACCTCCCGCCTGCAGGAGTCGAGGCTGACCCCGACGTACCTGATCTTCGCCTCCGCCAGGAGCCTTGCCACCTCTGGGGTTATGAGGGTCCCGTTCGTCGATATCACCGTCCGCAGGCCCACCTCCTTCGCGTGGAAGGCGTAGGCGTAGAAGTTGGGGCTCAAGAGCGGCTCGCCCCCGGTGAGGATCAGGATAGGGATTTTAAGGTCGGCCAGGTCGTCGATGAGCCTTATACCCTCCTCCAGGGTGAGCTCCTCGGCGGCGGCGGCCGTCGCGTCTATGTAGCAGTGGTCACAATTGAGGTTACAGTGGCGGGTGATATTCCACATCACCACCGGCTTCTTCTCCCCCGAGAACCTTATCATGTCGGCAGATATCGGCTCTCCCACCTCTTCTGCCGCCCTGATGGCGTCCCAGACCGTCCCGTGGTCGGCGAGGGCCTTCGAGAATATTATCATCTTCTCCTCCTGATCTCTTCCAGCATCCCTTCGAAGGTGAACCTCTCAGGGACGCGGTCGACCCGGACCCCCAGCCGCTCCAGCTCCGCTCTGGTGGGGGGACCGATGGCGGCGACCGTCGCTCCTGCGAGCTTATCCCGGAGGCCTTCCTCGCATCCCAGCTCTCTTGCCCTCTCCATGAGGTTCTTGGCCGTCGAGCCGCTGGTGAAGGCGTAGATCTCGGGAGTCCCCCGCCGGATCAGCCAGTCGAGCCTCGGGTCTTCGGAGGGGGAGATGTCGTAGAGGTGGACCTCATCGACCTCGACCGCCGCCTCCTTCAGGATCTCCACCAGCTCCGGGCTTCCTCTGGCGCTCCTGAGGAGGAGGACTCTCTTGAACTTCGGCGCCAGGGCGAGGGCGAGCCCCCGGGAGCTGTAGCTCTCGGGGACTACGGCGACGGATAAACCCCTCTCCACCAGCGCCTCCTCCGTCCTGGGGCCGATGGTGGCCAGGACCGACTCCTTCAGAAGATCGGCGACTCCGGGGTCCCGGAGGGCGATCTCGGCGCCGGTGGCGCTGGTGAAGACGACGCAATCTGCCCCCTTTATCCTCTCGGGGAGGTCGGAAGGGAGGGGGAGCTCCAAGAAGGCTATGGAGGGGGCGAGGATCGGCTTAAAACCCATCTTCCGGGCGATCTTCTCCGACTCGTCCCCCCGGTTGTCCGGCCTCAGGATGGCTATGGCAGGGGCCCTCAGCCTCTCGGATAGGGCTACCACATCCCCCACCACCAGGATGGCGGGGGACTCCACCTCTGCCTCCTTCGCCTCATCGACGATCTCTCCCAGGCTTGCGACGACGAGCCTCTCTTCGGGGCTCCACCCCCTCTCGATGAGGGCGGCCGGGGTATCCGGAGATATCCCCCCCCGCAGGAGCGCCGAGACGTTCTCAGAGAGCCTTGATACCCCCATCAGGACGACGATGGTTCCACCGACCCGGGCCAGGGCCTCCCAGTCGAGCTCTTCGTCCTTTCCCGGCTCCTCATGGCCTGTGACGACGGTGAAGGCGGTGGCTACGCCTCTATGGGTGACCGGGATCCCCGCCCCAGCGGGGACCGATATCGCCGACGTCACCCCCGGAACGACCTCGAAGGGTATGCCCGCTTCGGCGAGGGCGAGACCCTCTTCGCCTCCCCTGCCGAAGACGAAGGGGTCACCCCCCTTCAGTCTGACGACGATCTTACCCTTCCTCCCCTTCTCCACCAGAAGGCCATTTATCTCCTCCTGGGAGAGCTTGTGGCGGCCGGGGAGCTTTCCTACGTCGATCATCTCCGCCTCCTCCGGCGCCCAACCCAGGATCTCGGGAGAGAGGAGCCGGTCGAACAAGACGACCTCTGCCTCCTCCACCAACCTCTTCGCCTTCAGGGTCACGAGCTGCGGATCGCCGGGGCCGGCGCCGACCAGCCAGACCTTCCCACCTTCAGACCTTTCCAACGTTCCTCACCGCCTCTTCTGCAAGATCGCGTCCTCCCATATCCACCAGCCTCCTGCTCAGATCCACCGCCCCCTTTATGTGGTCCTCCGCCGGGACCCGCCCCTCCACCCGGACGAACCTCGACCCGTCCAGGGACAATACCTCCGCCTCGACGAGGATCTCGGCGCCCTGAAGCCTGGCGAAGGCTGCCATGGGGACGACGCAGGAGCCGCCGATCGCCTCCAGGATCACCCGCTCCACCTCCGCCTCCCTCCTCGTAGGGAGGTGGTCGATCTCGCCGACCGCCTCTGCGGCTCGGCCCCGGGTCGTCACCACGGCGATCGCCCCCTGGTTCGCCGAAGGGAGGAACCTCTTGGGGTCGAGGACGGAGTATCGGGGACGGTACCCCATCCTCTCTATCCCCGCCTCGGCGAGGACTATCGCCCTGTACCTCCCCTCGTCGAGCTTTCGAAGTCTAGTCTCGAGGTTTCCCCGGAGGGACTCGATGACCAGGTCCGGCCGCGCCCGTCGCAGCTGGGAAGAGCGCCTCATGCTGCAGGTCCCGACGACCGCCCCCTCCTCCAGATCGTCGATGGCGACGCCGTCGCCGCTCACCAGGACGTCGAAGGGGGAGTCTCGAGGAAGGACGGCGGCTATGACGAGCCCCCCTGGCCTCTTGGAGGGGAGGTCCTTCATGCTGTGGACGGCGACGTCTATATCCCCCGAGAGCATACGATCGTCTATCTCCTTGACGAAGAGCCCCCTCCCCGATACCATGTGGAGGGGGACGTCCTGGACCTGGTCTCCTTTCGTCTTGACGATCGCCAGGCTCGTCTCGATCCGCCTCGCCTCCAGGAGGGATATGACGGTCTTCGTCTGCCGCAGGGCCAGGGGGCTTCCGCGGCTTCCCACCGTCAGCTTCTCAGGTTTAACTTGTAGGCCTCCAGAGTTTCGTTGATTACGTCTTCGGTGTGGGCGGCGGATAAGAAGTTCGTCTCAAACTGGCTCGGGGGGAGAAATACCCCCGCCTGCAGCATCCGACGGAAGAAGGCGAAGTATCCGGCCTTGTCGCACCGGAGAGCCTCGACGTAGTTCTTTGGAAGATCGCCGAAGAAGATCTTGAAGATCGAGGCGATCCCCACCACAGAATACCCCAGCCCCAGATCTTCTACGATATCCGATAGAGCGGCCCTCAGGCCGTCCCCGACGGCGTTGAGCCTCTCAAGAACCCTCTCCCCTTCCAGAACGTCCAGGGTCGCCATCCCGGCGGCCAAAGAGACCGGGCTTCCGTTGAAGGTCCCCGCCTGGTAGACCCCCCCCCTGGGGGCGACGGTCTCCAAGAGGTCGCGCCTCCCGCCGACGACCCCGATGGGGAAGCCTCCGCCTATGACCTTTCCCAGGGTCGTCATGTCGGGGACGACGCCGTAGAAGGCCTGGGCGCCCCCGAGGCTGAGCCGGAAGCCTGTGATCACCTCGTCGAATATCAGAAGGACCCCGTGATCTTCCGTCAGCCGCCGGACCCCCTCCAGGTACCCCTCCTCGGGGAGGATCGGTCCGATGTTCCCCAGGACCGGCTCCATGATCACCGCCGCCACCTCCCCGTCGAAGCCCTCGAGGAGAGATTCGATCGCCCCTAAATCGTTGTAGGGGACCTGGAGGGTGTTTTTCGCCGTATCCTTCGGGACGCCCAGGGAGTCGGGGGTCCCCAGGGTCGTGGCGCCGGAGCCGGCCTTCACCAGGACGGAGTCGTGGGCGCCGTGAAACCCCCCCTCCACCTTGACGATCCTATCTTTGCCGGTGTACCCCCGGGCTATCCTCAGGGCGGCCATCGTCGCCTCGGTCCCGGTGTTGACGAACCTGAGCATATCCATGCTCGGATAATGGCCGACGATCCTTTTTGCGAGGGAGACCTCCAGCTCCGACGGCGTCCCGTAGAGCCAGCCTCGCTCCAGCTGCTCTGCGACCCTCTCCATGACGGCGGGGTGCCTGTGGCCCAGGATCATGGGGCCGTAGGCGAGGCAGTAGTCGATCAGCTTTTCGCCGTCCACCGTCCAGAGGTGAGGTCCCTGGGCCCTGGCGACGTAGAAGGGGTAGGGGGATATCGCCCGGACGGGGCTGCTGACCCCCCCCGGCATCAGCCTCTTGGCGGCCTCGAAGAGCTCTCTGGAGGCATCAGAAGTCATGAAACATGCACCGGATGGATTGACCCCCTATAGATAGAAGAACCTTGCGATTAGATGGAAAGGTCGTAATAACTTTTGATTCGTCCATCCACCGGAGGGATATAACAATCCAGGAGAGGTCGGAATTTCGACCTTGCCGGGATTGCGGGACAGGAAACAGGGGTGGATTGCCTTTACCTATCTTCATACCGCCTCCTGCCTCCATTAAGCCACCTCTCTCCATTACGCCTCCTCTCTCCAGGCCGCTTCCTCCGCCCTCCTGGCCACCTCCCTCAGGGGTAGGCCGCTCTCTCTGGCGACCTGCCGGCAGTCGTCGTGCTCGGCCTTGATCCGGAGGACCTCCTCCCCGAGGCGGCTCACCTTCAATCTCACCCTGAAAGGCTGGCCTTCTATCTCGAAGCCGACCTCCCTCTCTTCCCTTCGAGCGACGAACCGGTGGAGGCTGGGAAAGACCCTGACCCCCAGGCTACCCGTCTCCTTCATCACTATCCGGGCGAGCCGCTCCGCCTCCTCCTTCCTCGCCAGGACCTGGACGAGGCTTGCCGGCCTTCCCTTCTTCATCAGAGCCGGGACGATGGTGACGTCCAGGGCCCCCTCCTCCATCAGGATCTCCAGAAGGCCGCCCAAGACCTCCCCGGTGACGTCGTCGACGTTCGTCTCCAGCTGGACGACCCGGTCGTGGTGAGGATGGGGATGGCCCCCGGCAGAGCCCTTCGGCTCCAGCGGCTCACCGATGACGGTCCGCAGGAGGTTTGGGACCGCCAAATCCTTAGATCCAGCTCCGTAGCCCGAGGCCCCGGCCCGGATCAGAGGATATTCGGCGGCAGCCTCGTCGGCGAACCCCGCCAGGATCGCCGCCCCCGTGGGGGTCAATAGCTCCCCTTCGACCGGCCCGCCCCTCCAGAGGAGACGAGACCCCTTCAGGATCTCCAGGGTTGCGGGGGCGGGGACGGGTAGTCGGCCGTGGGCGGCGACGACGGTCCCCGAGCCGACGGATATCGGCAGGACGACTACCCCATCGACGGCGAGGCTCGAAAGGGCGGCTGAGGATCCGGCGATGTCGGCTAGGGCGTCCATGGCTCCGATCTCGTGGAACCGCGCCTCCTCTCCGGAGACGGCGTGGACCCTTCCTTCCGCGGAGGCGAGGATCTCCATGATCTTCATCGCCCGGTCGCGGGCCTGGGGGGCGAGGTCTGCCGCCGTCAGGATCGACCTCGCCTCCGAGAGGGTCCTGTACCTCTTCCCGCCGGCATGGATCCTGACCCTCGCGGCTGAGATGTGGTGCCTCTCTTCCCGAGAGATCTCGAAGCCGCAGCCGACGGACTCGACGGCTTTCCTTACGGAGTCCGGGTCTGCCCCTGCGTCCAGGAGGGATGCCATGATCATGTCGCCGGAGGCGCCGGAGGAGGGGTCGAAGAGGAGGAGTCTCATAGAGGATGGTGAAGTGCCACTTTTTTAAATATGGATCGGTTCCCCGGAGGGGACCGGCGTTGTAGGATTCGCTTCCGCCTTCACGTAGGTATCTTCTCTACGCGGATGGCGCAGGCCTTGTACTCCGGAGTCTTCGCCTGGGGGTCCAGGGCGGCGTTGGTGAGAAGGTTGGTGAGAACGTCCTGGTAGTGGAAGGACATGAAGGCGACGCCCCGCGATGACTTCTCGGTGACCCTCGCCTTCACCCTCACCTCGCCCCGCCGGGAGCTGACGAGGACCGTCTCGCCGTCCTCGACTCCCAGGTCCTCGGCGTCCGCAGGGCTCATCTCGATCGTCTCCTCCGGCCATATCCACATGATCCCTTTTGAGCGACGGGTCATGGAGCCGCAGTTGTAATGCTCCCTTCTTCGGCCGGTGGTGAGGATGAGGGGATAGTCCGGATCAGGCTCCTCGGCGGGGGGCCTGTGCTCTGCCCCGTTGAACTTACCCAGCCCCCGGCTGAAACAGCCGAGGTGCATCGTCTCCGTCCCAGGGTGGTCTATCGATGGGCAGGGCCACTGGAGCCCCCGAAGGTCCAGCCTATCGAAGCTCACCCCACCGAAGAGGGGCGCCAGAGATGATATCTCCTCCATGATCTCGGAGGGGTGGCTGTACTTCATAGGATAGCCCATCTTCTCGGCGATCCGAGAGATCGTCTCCCAGTTTGCAAGGCCGCAGAGGGGAGGTATCGCCCTGTTCACCCGCTGGATCCTCCGCTCCCCGTTGGTGAAGGTACCGTCGCACTCGGCGAAGCTTGCGGCAGGAAGGATGACGTCGGCGTACTTCGTCGTCTCGGTGGGGAATATCTCCTGGACGACGAGGAACTCCAGGGCCTCCAGGGAGGAGCGGACCCGGTTGGTATCGGGCTCGGTCTGGGCGACGTCCTCTCCCAGGATATAGAGCCCCCGGACGCCTCTCCCTTCCGCCAGCCGCTCCATCATCTCTGTGGAGGTAAGGCCGGGATCTGCGGGGAGCCGGACCTTCCAGGCCTCCTCGAACTTGGACCGGGCCTTCGGGTCCGTCACCGGCTGGTAGCCGACGTAGTTGTTGGGGAGGGCTCCCATGTCGCAGGCCCCCTGGACGTTGTTCTGACCCCGCAAGGGCATCACGCCGGTAGACCTGCGGCCGACGTTGCCCGTCAGCATGGCGAGGTTGCCCAAGGACATGACATTGGCGGTTCCGGTTACGTGCTCGGTCATCCCCAGGCTGTAGATGATCATCGCCTTATCAGCCCCGGCGTAGAGCCGGGCGGCTTCGATGATATCCCCTGCGGGAACCCCGGTTATCTCGGCGGCCCTCTCGGGAGTATATCCATCGACCACCTTTCTGAACTCTTCGAACCCCTCTGTCCGGCTGGCGATGAACTCCCGATCCTCCAGCCCCTCCCGAAGGATGACGTTCATCATCCCGTTTAGGAGGGCGATGTTCGTCCCCGGCCGCAGGTTCAGCCAGACCTTCGCCCGGTCGACGAGCTCGATCTTCCGGGGGTCGGCGACGATGATCTCTACGCCCTTCTTCGCCGCAGCGATCACCTTCAGGCCGACGATGGGATGAGCCTCGGTGGTGTTGGAGCCGATGATGAAGAGGAGGTCGGCGTCCTCGATCTGGTCGAAAGAGTTGGTGGCGGCACCGCTGCCGAAGCAGGAGGCGAGCCCCGTCACCGAAGGGGCATGGCAGACCCGGGCGCAGTTGTCGACGTTGTTGGTGCCGAAGACCGCCCGGGCGAGCTTCTGGACCAGGTAGTTCTCCTCGTTGGTGCACCGGGACGAGGAGAGGGCTCCCAGGGTGTCGGGACCGTACTCGTCTTTGATCTCTGAGAACCTCCTGGCGACGAGGTCGAGGGCCTCTTCCCAGGTAGCCTCCTCGAATCGGCCGTTCCGTCTTATCAGGGGGGTGGTGATCCGGTCGGGGTGATGGACGATCTCGTCGAGGCCGAAGCGGCCCTTGACGCATAGCTGACCCCGATTAACCGGACCCTCCCGATCAGGAGCTATGGAGACGATCCTCTCATCTTCGACCCCGAGAGTCATCCGGCAGCCTACACCGCAGTAGGGGCAGACGGTGGAGACGGTCCTCTCCGGCCGGATCCACTTCTCAGACCTGACGGATAGGGCGCCGGTGGGGCAGACGTCGAGACATGCGCCGCAGAACTTGCAGTCGGAGTCCATCAGAGATGGGGGTCCTATCCAGTGCATTCGGTGAAAGTCGGGGTTGCTCTTGAGGACCCCCTCCCCCCGGACCTCCGCGCATACTCGCACGCAGCGACTGCACATGATGCAGAGGTTGTAGTTGCGGTCGAAGAAGGGCTCTCTCAACACCGGCATATTCCTGAAGCTGAGCTGATATCTGACCTTCTCCAGGCCGACGAACTCCACCGCCTGCTGCAATTCGCACCTCCCGTCTTGCGGGCAGTACTTGCAGCCGACGGTCACCGGAAACTTCCTCATGCACTCTCGCAGGTCGGTGCATTCGTCCTTACGATCGCAGAAGAGGCACGAGATGGGATGGTTGGTGAGGGCGAGGAGGATCTCCAGGGTGTGCCTTCTCATCTCCTGAAGCTCCCCGGTCCGGGTCTCCACCACCATCCCCTCTTCCGCCGGGGTATTGCAGGATGTAGGATGGTGATCGAGGCCCTCTACTGCAACGATGCAGAGCTTGCAGGAGCCTATCGGCTTCAAATCCGGATGGTGGCAGAGAGCCGGCACGTAAGATCCGGCTTTCCGGGCCGCATCGAGGATGGTAGCCCCCAGGGGGACCGCCACCTCTCGGCCGTCGATGGTTAGGGTTATTTCATACATCTTCTCGAGCGCTCCTGAGGGTGACGGTATCAATTGTAAGAGGAGGTTTGCGGAATAGGAAGGTCACTTTGAACAGATGCACCACCTCTCCAAGCCCAGGAGGCGGGCGGCCCCTGCTATGGTCGTCCCGTAGAAGACGACCCGATTTTCGAACCGAAAAGCCAGCTCCATAAGGCCGTCGATGGTCCCGTTGACGAGGGTGGTGCCTGTGATCAGAACGGTGGGGCAGCTCTCAAAGAGGGGACGGGGGCGTCCTCCGTCCAGGACCTTGACCCCTGAACGGGTCTCACCGGCACCGGCGAGGTCTGAGACCATCACCCTCTCGGGACCGAAGATCTCGACGAGAGAGGTGAGGATGGCGGGCTGCAGCCCCACCAGCCCCACCCTTAGGGGTCTCTCCTTCCTCATGAGGCGGCCCAGGTCGGCGGCACAGTCCCGGGGGCCGGCATCCCTGCAGTGGACCGTCCCTTCCACCAGCCCCAGATCTCTCATGACGGCGTTTATGGTGGATACCAGAACCGCCCGGTGGAAGGTACTCTCCAGGGGGAGCTTCAGCACCTCCTCCAGGGTTCCGCTATAGACGCCCCGGGCGGAGGTGAAGGCCTGGCCGATAGACCCCCGGTACCTGGCCTCCATCAGGACCTCCTTTCCCCTCAGGAGGGGGAAGTCGTCCCTCTCGGGGTTCCCGATCGCCTCGTCGCTCTTGAGGGGGCGGGCCGCCACCACCTGGTCGTCCAGATCATCCCTCGGGACGCCCTTCCGGGCGGACCAGCGGTCCAGCTCGGAGATGAACCGCGATCTTGCGACCTCTAAAAGATCTGTCTTCGTGGCATCTTCCCTCTTAGTCATGGCTCCCACCGTCGGGGTTTAAAAGAGGCAGAAGCCATCGTCATAAGATCCTCTCCTCTCCGGTGTAGATGTAGAGCTTCGGCCTTCTCGCGAAGGCGGCCAGGGTCATTCCCAGCCTCTCGGCGAGGTCTATTCCGGCCATCAGGGGGGCGGCCCGGCTGACCAATACGGGAACCCCAGACATCGCAGCCTTGGAGACGATCGCCGATGAGAGCCTTCCCGTCGTTATAAGGGCCGACCTGGAGAGATCGGCTCTTGCCATGAGGGCAGAACCGATGGCCTTGTCCACCGCCGAAGATCTGCTGACGTCCTCGCAGAAGTAGCGGGATCTGCCGTCTTCTCTGAGGAAGAGGGCGGAGTGGGTCCCCCCCGTCCTCCTCCAGATGAGGGCTCTCTCATGGACCTCGTCGAGGGCTCTATAGATCGCCTCGGGGCTTATCCTCATCTCTGAGGCTGCAGGACGAGCTTCCCTCCTTTTCAGGCCGACCCTCCCCTCACAAAAGATCTCTCCATCCTCCACCCTCACCGAGACGAGGTCTTCTATCCCTTCGAGGAACCCCTCGCAGACGAGATGGCCGACGGCCAGCTCTTCGAGCTGGGATGGGAGGCAAGGGAGATCCGCCACCTTCACGCCATTCAGGACCAGAGCGATCATCTCCTCGACGGCTACATCCACCTCCAGCCTCCGCCTCTCCTCCCCGGAGATCTCGGTGGACTTCACCGTCTGGAACGTGGAGGCGGGATCGAGGAACTCCTCCTGCCAGAACTCTTCCGCCTCTCCGATCCTCCGAGCGTGCCAGCTCTCTTTCATCCCTCGGTCCTCAAGACTTCACGGATATTCTGCAGGCTGCCATCTTATATTCGGGGATCTTGGCCACGGGGTCGAGGGCATCGGAGGTGATGACGTTCGCCGCCTGCCAGTGGAAGGGCATGAAGGCCATCCCAGGAAGCACCTTCTCCGTCACCCGGGCCCGGGCCTCGGCCTGGCCCCGGATCGTCTCCACTTTGACCATATCACCTTCGCAGATCAAGAGCCTCGCCGCATCCTCTGGATTGATCTCCACGTAGAGCTCGGGGTCCCTATCCAGGAGGGAGGGGCTACGCCTCGTCATGGAGCCGCTGTTGTAGTGGACCACAATCCTCCCGGTGGAGAGGATGATCGGATACTCCGGGCTCGTCTCCTCGGCGGGGGGCCTGTTCTCAACAGAGGCGATATTCGCCCTGCCGCCGGGGGTGGAGAACCTATCCCGATGGAGGATTTCGGTCCCGGGATGACCCTCTTCAGGGCAGGGCCAGAGGAGGCCCCCCCTCTTGGATATCCTCTCTCTGGTCATTCCCCCGTACTGCGGGACGGTCCTGTTGATCTCTTTGAGGACCTGATCGGCGCTATCCCCCTTCAGATCGATACCCATCCGTTTCCCGATCTCGTTTATGATCCAGAGCCCCTCCTTCGCCTCGCCGACGGGAGGGACGGCCCGGGCGATCCACTGGACCCGCCGCTCCATGGAGGTGTAGCTTCCGTCCTTCTCCGCCCAGGCAGCGGCGGGGAGGACGAGGTCGGCCATCCTGGCGGTGGCGGTCATGAAGATCTCCTGGACGATGAGAAAGTCGAGGTTATCGAGGGCTGCCTTAGTCTTGTTTATATTGGCATCGCAGGTGACGGGATCTTCTCCTATTATGTACATCGCCTTTATCTTCCCCTCCAGGGCCGCCTCCGTCATCTCCGTAGAGGTCAGCCCCGGCCCCAGGGGGAGGTCCTCCGCCTCCCAGGCGGCATTGAAAAACTCGACAGACTCTGGTTCTGAGGACCTCCTGTAGCCTGGATAGAACTCGGCCATCCCGCCCATATCGCAATTTCCCTGGACGTTATTCTGGCCGCGCATCGGCCAGACCCCGGCCCCCGGCCTTCCCATCTGGCCGGCGATCAGGGCCAGGGTGGCACATGTCTTCACGTTATCGGTGCCGCAGACGTGCTGGGTTATCCCCATACAGTAGAGGAGAGAGGACGCAGGGGACCGGGCATATATCCGGGCGGCCCGGGCGATATCTCCAGCAGGAACGCCGGTAAGCGTGGCCGCCTTTTCGAGGGAATAGCCGCTGAGGCTGACCTGGAGCTCTTCAAAGCCCTCGGTCCTACCTTTTATGAACTTATCATCTGCCAGCCCCTCATCCACGATCACCTTCATCATCCCCCTCAAGAGGTCGATGTCGGTTCCGGGTTTTATCCTTAGGTGGAGGTCCGCCATCCAGGAGGTGGAGGTGATCCGCGGATCGGCGACGACCACCTTCGCCCCCCTCTCCTTCGCCCTCTGGACCCAGCGGGATACGACGGGATGAGCCTCGGCGAAGTTTGTGCCTATCGCGAAGATGCATCCGGAGTTTTTGAGGTCTGCTAGGTTGTTGGTCATGGCTCCCGTCCCCAGGACCGCCCCCAGGCCGACGACGGAAGGCGAATGGCAGAGGCGGGCGCAGTTGTCTATGTTGGGCGATCCCAGGAGGCGGGCGAGCTTCTGCAAGAGATAGTTCTCCTCGTTGTTGCAGCGGGATGAGGCGAGAAAGCCGAGGGACCTTGGCCCGTTAACTCTTGCATTCCGGGCAAGACCCTCCGCCGCCAGGTCGAGGGCCTCCTCCCAGAATATCCTCACAAATTCGCCCCCTCTCCTCTTCAGGGGATACCTTAGCCGGTCGCCATTATTCAAGATCTCCAGGACGGCGTTCCCCTTAGGGCAGAGGGCTCCCTCAGAGGCTGGGTGGTCTTTCATATACTCAACGCCGACTGCTTTGCCCCTCTCTACAACTAGATAATAGCCGCAACCTACTGCACAGTAAGGGCAAAGAGATGGCACCAGTTTTGTAGACAATTCATATCCTCCGGAAGTAAGGGATCATTCTTCGGCCAGATTTGAAGATTTCAGGCTCTCTCTTGTTCGATCGAATATCCTTCTCATGGTATCCTCGTTGCTCTCGGTGAAGGAGAAGGGGGAGGCGGTGAAGGGCCTGAAGTAGATGGGAACGTCGTCGAGCCGATAGAACGTCCCGTCGCACTCCATGGCGTCTATGACCCCTGGAATTATAACATCGGAGACGATGGTGGTGGGGGTGGGAGCGATCTCGATACAAGCCACCGGGATCTCGGCGAGATATTCGGCGCAGTCCGCCGGAAAGTGGGAGACGAGATCGGCGGAGACTATCAGAGCTGCGTCTACGTCTTTCTCCCGGAGGAGGTCGACGGCGGTGAACTCGCCGGGGTTGTAACGGGGATACCCCCGGGAGAAGTCGAGGCCGAAGGGATAGCCGTAGAGATAGGAGGCGATCTGGTTGAACCCGGCGACGTTGCAGTGACCCCTCAGGGCCCCGATGACGAACTTGGTGGTGGCGTTCAGCTCCTTGACCAGGTTGAACGCCGCCTCGGCGTTCCGGTGCTTTCCGTAGGAGGAGGCGATCCCCAGGCCGACGTAGATGACGCCGAAGTTGGACGACTTCATCATCTCCAGCATCTCTTCCATCCGGGAGATGGAGATCCCGGTGATCTCCTCCACCGAGTCGTGGGGCCTTTTGCCGTGGAGGAGGGTGAGGAGCGCCGAGATCAGCTCGTAGTCGGTGTTGGGTTTCAGCTGGATGTGGAGGTCGGAGTTCTCGGCGGTGATGGTCCTTCTCGGGTCTACGGTGATCACGGTCCGGTCGAACCTCCCCCTCCGGGTCCAGTGGCCTCTTGGGAAGACCGCGTAGCGGGACATGTGGCGGGGCATCGACTCCAGGGGGTTGGACCCCCAGTAGACGGCGAGATCTGCCCGAGATTTTGCCTGGCCGGCGGTGGCGCCGACCCTTCCTGCCTCCTGGATCCCCATGGCGGTGGGACCGTGGCAGACGGTGGAGTTGGAGTCGACGACCGCCCCCAGATGCTCTCCGAGGTGGAGCCCCACCTCCATCGCCTCGCTGGAGGTCTCGCATCCCATGAAGATCAGGGGGCGCTTCGCCTCCACCAGGATCGAAGCGGCTCGATCGACCGCCTCGTCGAAGGAGGCGGCCCTCATGCGGTCGCCTTCCCTGATCATCGGCTCCCTGATCCGGTGGGGGCTTGATATCTCCTGGAACTTGGCGTTTCCCATCCTGCAGGCGTTCTTGACCCTTATGCCACCGCCGGCGATCTCGACCTGGATATCGTCACAGGAGGCGCCGCAGACGGGACAGATTATATTTTTGAAGGTCATCTTCTGCCCCTCATGTAAACCTTGAGGACGATCTCCTCGGCGCTGAGGACCTCCTCTTCCGTAGCCTCGACATGGACAGGCGAGCCCTTGTAGAGAGGGGACCCCGTGGAGAAGGTCTCCGAGTCCACCACCACATTCGACCAGATGGCCCGGGGCATGAAGATATGTCCCGGCTCCACCGAATCGCCGGGATAGGCGTAAACGGCGACGCTGTACTTTGCGTCCTTCGTCGAAACCAAGACCTTCTCCGGCGATCCGAGCCGGAGATAGTCGTGAAGGTTGATCTCGCAGACCGCACATTCCAGGGTGTACTCCTCTGTCAGCTTGCTCCCTCCCTTGGCAAGCCTCCCCTCTTCGATGGTGCTTCCGGTGTTGAGCAAAAATTCACAGATCATCTCCTCGAGACCTCCCCTTTCATAAACGATATTAAGCCTGGCCTCCACCCTCTCAGACCTCCTTTAAGAGAAGCGATCCTTTCGGATTTTTGAAGGCGGCATAGTCGCCGGTGAACCTCTCAAACCTGCCCATCAGCTCGACATCGGCAAGCTTCGGGTTCTCCTCCTGCCCTGCCGGCAGAAACCCCGGAGAGATCTGCTCGACCTTCCCCTCCACCGCCAGGGTGCCCCCGCTCATCTCCGCCCCTGCGCCCCGGACCGCCGAGCCCCGGACGACGATCGTCCCGCCGCTCTGGCGGATGGCGCAGAAGTTCTCTACGTCTCCCCCGACGATGATCTCGCCGCCGGCGATCCCTCCGCCGAGCTGGCTTCTCGCGTTCCCGTCGATGACGATCCTGCCATTGGTCATCCCCCGCCAGCTTCCCCGATAGGCGGAGCCGACGTGGTCCCCCGCATCTCCGAGGACGGTGAGGAGTCCTCCCGACATCTCCATCCCCGCCCAGGAGCCGACGTCCCCTTCGACGGTGATCTTCCCTCCGGAGATTCCGGTGCCGGTGTGCATCCCCGCAGAGCCGCAGACCGTGATCGAACCCGACTTCATCGACTGGCCGATCCGTTTAACTCGAGAGACGTCCCCCTCGATCAGTATCCTCGTCTCCTCCGATCCGTCTGCCCGGATCTCCACATCGAAGAACTCTGCCAGGGGATGCCTCTCTGGACCCTGCCAGACCTCCAGCTCCTCGATCTCCCCTATGCCCAAGCCCTGGAATACGTCGGGGGAGATCACCTCCGCCTCCACCATGATCCCTATCCGTCCCCGGGGGGTGAGCGTCGCCTCCATCAGATCACCTCCTCACCACCGCCTCAAGAGGTCGGTTGACGGCGATAGGCGTCGGATTTTTCATGTATCTCTTCGGGACGGGATAGTTGGCAAAGCCGACTGTGTAGTACTTGAACCACTCCTTGACGTCCGCCATCATCTCCAACTCATGATCTTCATCGACATAGGGCGTGGTGTAGAATCTGCGGCCTTCCGGGACCGCCACGATCTCGCCCCGGCGGGCCACGATCCTTCCATCTTTCACCGTATATTCGGGCCTTCCAAAGGCCGTCCTGATGGCGGAGGGGTCGTTGGAGTCGAGGCCGGCGGGGTCGAGGTCGTAGATGGTCACGTCTCCATCCGCCCCCGGCCCCAGGTGGCCCTTCCGGTGGGCGATCCCGATCGTCCTGGCCGGGTTTGCCCGGGTGATCACCGCCACCTCGTAGAGGGATATCTCCCGGTCGACCCCCCCGAGGCTCGATCTGTCGTAGGCCCACTTGTGGCATTCCCGGGCGGTCTCGTCCCTCGCCTTCTTCGACATCAGCCATGCGATAAGATCCGGGTATCGAGTGAAGACGCCGCCGTTGGGGTGGTCGGTGGTCATGATCGTCTTCCAGGGATCGTCTATCAGGAGGAGGACCTCCAGGCCGATCGCCCACTGGACCGAGTGGACGGGGCTCGTCTTGAGGAATAGAAAAGGGAGGACCCCCGATCCGCATTCCATCTCTACGTCCGTATTCGACCATTTCTGGCCGGTAATGACGTACAGATCGTGCTGCGCCGGACCGTCCCCGGTCATGGTGGTGGCCGGGCCGAAGGGGACGGAGCCGCTGTCGATCACCACGTCCTCGGTCTGGTTTATGTGCCTGGCCAGTTCGGGGACGCCAGAGCAGAAATCCCTCCAGGAGGTCCCGCCGTAGGCGTTGAACTGGGCGTGGGCGAGATATACCGTCTGCCTTCTCCTCCAGTCCAATTTCGTCTCCGGCCAATCGACTATAGACCTGTCGGCAGGAGCGAGCCCCGAGGGGATCATCAGAGAATCCCTGGCCGTCTCCCAGTTGCCGGGATGGCCCAGGTTGTTGGCATGGAGGTGAAGAGACATGGGAAGCCCCAGCATCTCGTTCACCTCGGCGAGCCCCCGGATCACCTCCCTAGGGGTCACCTCGAAGTGGATGTTCGGCTCGTCCAGGCCGGCTACGTTCTTCGCCCACCCCCAGTTCTCGACTCCGGCGGGGTTGACGCACTTGATCCCGTATCCCTTGTGAGTCCGCAGCATCCAGGCGGCGTAGGCGGCCGCCTTCTCTATGTCCCCCTCCTTCAGATAACGCATGATAAACCAGTTGTTTCCCAGGACTAGGTAGGCTCCCATGTCCAGGATGGGGGTCGCCCTCATCTCCTCGTGGGTGTGGCGGGCCTCCAGGGGCGGCATGGCTCCCTCAAAGACGGTGGTGTAGCCCATGGCGACGTAGTCGTAGCCCTGCTTGTAGACGCTAGGAGTGGTGTAGCCGCTCCCTGAATGGGTGAGAGGGGTCTTCTCCCGGACCGAACGGTAATGGTCCTCCGGCCTCATCAGCCGTCCGGCGTTCACCTTCGCCCCGGCGACGTGGGCGTGGGAGTCGACCCCCCCGGCCATCACCGTCTTGCCGGAGGCGTCTATCACCTTCGCATCCCTCATCTCCCTGGCCCGCAGGTCGCCGACGACCCGGCCATCCCGGATGAAGAGGTCCATCACCTCTCCGTCCAGGCCGTTGAGGGGATCGAAGACGTATCCGTTCTTTATGATCATATTCGCCGATCGGGTCATGGTATCACCTCCCTCCTCAGAAGCCAGATGGCGTCCACGGGGCAGATCATGCTGCAGGTGGCGCAGGAGCCGCAAAATCCCTGATCCACCACCCTGACGGCGCCGTCCTCGACCTCCAGGAGGGTCTTCTCGTCCAGCTCGTTGAGGTGGCCTGCCGCAAGATACGGGTCGGAGAGGGCGTTGACGGGACAGACGATGACGCAGTTGCCGCAGCCGAGGCAGGCCTCCTCGTCCGTTTCGAGGGTGGAGGTGAGGGTTGGGCGGGGAGCCGGGGTGGCCAGCTTCTTCTCGAAGGCCTTCTTCCCCCTCATCTGCGGAACTATCGCCGTCTTTCTGACGGAGATCGCAGCCACGGGGCAGGCCTGAGCGCAGGCACCACAGAAGATGCAGGCGTCCTTCCGGTGGGTCACCTTCTCCACGATCTCCCCCTGCCGCCAGGGGCGGTTGAAGAGAGCGTTCGAGGGACAGGTATGGACGCAGGTTCTGCAGGCCTGGCAGACCTGATCGTCCCGGAAGAATTCTCCGATGAAGGGCTTCTGGAAGGTGATGGCTCCGACGGGACAGACGGCGGCACACCAGCCGCAGTGGACGCATCGATCGAGATCTATCAGGGTCTTTCCTTCCAGCCTCAAGCTGCCGTCTCCTGCGAGCCTCCTATCCGCAACCTCGATGCAGCCCCGAGGGCAGACCTCGGCACATAGGCCGCAGTGAACGCAACTATCGTCGACGGCCGTCCCCTTCACCGCCACGCTGAGATACGCCTCGTCCATCTCCCTTCTGCCCCCGACGCGGATCTCCAGGGCGCCGGTGGGGCAGACCCGGGCGCATAAGGCGCAGAAGACGCATCCTCCATTATTTCGCTTCTCGACGAACTCCTTATCGATCAGCCCTCGGGCGACGGCGCCGACAGAGCCTATCACCAGCTCTCCTTTGGGACATATCTGGACGCAGGTCCCGCAACCTATGCACCTTTCCGGGAGGTAGACCTGGGTCTTATCCCCCCTCTCTTCCAGAAGCACCTCTCTCATCTAATCCCCGCAGAACAGATCTCAATCGATTTTTTTGACCGTTGAGGGCAGCTTTTGCAGATCCTCTCATCTGCTTTGAGGACGAAGCTCTCGCCGCAGGATTGGCAGACCGCCGTCCTCTTCTCCGGCTTCTCTGGAACCTCTAGGTCCACCATCTCCCAGGTGTAAACCCCATCTTCGGCCCGGATCAGGTCCGAGATCGCCACCTCATGAGGGACCTTATCGATGTTCATGTACCAGGAGTGGAGCCTCGGATAGGTGGCGGTCTTGGCAGGGTCGAGGACGATCCTTATGCCATTGACCCTCTTCGCATCTCGTGGAGCCCTCCTGGAGATCGTCGCCGCCATCTTTCCCAGGTTCTCGATTCGAAGCCCCTTATTTCCGATGGTGCACCCCCCCAGCACCTGAAAGGCGTCGGGCATGCAGCTCGAAGTCTCGCAGGTTACAAAGACCCTCTCACCTTCCGGAAATCCCAGTCTTCTCCGGGCGATGTTATAGATCTGAATGCCGACGAAGACGCCGGTGCTGAGGTAGCCGTGAAAGGGGACGACTCTCTCGATCTGCGTAAGCATCTCCGGGTCGGTTATCGATCTTATGACCTCCTCCAAGCGAGAAAACCTCCTCGCTCCCATCAAGTATCAGAAGGTTTAAGAAGGTTTGTATATTCGCTTACTTGAAGGCGTATATGATGGCGCTTACATTTACTTCAAGCTCGGAGCCGGTCCTCTTCAAGATGGGATCTACGGGGGTGTGATACCACGAACCGCTTCAAGATGCTTATAGACGGAAAGCAGGTGGATTCAATGGCCGGAGAGGCTGCCACGATAACGAACCCCTCCACAGGAGAGGCGGTGGCAGAGGTCTCCATGGGAGGAAGGGCGGATGCGATCTTCGCCCTAGAGGCGGCGGAGAGGGCCTTTCCAGGATGGTCGAGGGCCGACCCGAGGGAGCGGGGAGACCTCCTTCGCCGGGGGGCCGAAGCGGTCCGAGATGGGGTCGAAGAGATCGCCCGGCTCCTGACGATGGAGCAGGGAAAGCCCCTGAGGTTCGCGAGGAGGGAGGTGGAAAGCTCCGCAGAGGCCCTCGACTACTACGCCGGGGAGGGGGAGAGGATCTCCGGCGAGGTCGTCCCCGTTTCGAGGGGAAGCCTAAGCCTCGTTATCCGGCAGCCTCTGGGGGTTGCTGCCGTCATATCCCCCTGGAACTACCCTGTGGACCTCCTCGCCTGGAAGCTGGCCCCGGCCCTCTCCGCCGGTTGCACCGTCGTCGCAAAACCTTCCAGCCACACGCCCCTGGCAGCCACCAGGTTCGTGATGGCCCTCGCCGGGGCCGGCCTACCCCCAGGGGTCCTCAACCTCGTCCACGGTTCGGGGCGGGAAGTCGGCAGAGAGCTGGTGGAGAGCTCCATCCCCCGGAAGGTCTCCTTCACCGGGGAGACGGATACGGGGAAATGGATTATGGAGCGGGCGGCCAGAAGCCTCAAGCGGCTATCCCTGGAGCTGGGGGGCAGCTCCCCTGCAATCGTCTGCGAGGACGCCGAGATCGATGAGGCGGCTAAAGCCTGCGCCCAGAGGGCCTTTTCGAACATGGGACAGATCTGCATCAGCGTCAACAGAATATACGTCCACAGATCCGTCGCCGAGGAGTTCGCCTCGAAGCTGGTGAGAAGGACTGAGCGGCTCCGGATCGGCGACGGCCTCAGCCCCGAGGTCGACCTCGGCCCCATCTTCAGCCAGGCCCAGAGAGAGAAGACCGAGGCCCACATAGACGACGCCCAGAAGAAAGGAGCCAGGGTCCTCTTCGGAGGGAGGAGGCCCGAGGGGGAGGAGTTCCGCCGGGGGTTCTTCTTCCTCCCCACCGTCCTCGACCGGATGGACCACACCATGAGGATGATGAGGGAGGAGACCTTCGGCCCCGTGGCTCCGATGATGAGCTTCGATACCGACGATGAGGCGGTGAGGCTCGCCAACGACTCGCGCTACGGCCTCGCAGCCTACGTCTTCACCCCTGATATGACCAGGGCGCTCTGGTATGCCGAACGTCTGGAGGCGGGGTCCGTCGGGATCAATTCGACCAACGTCATCGTCCCTCAGGCCCCCTTCGGAGGCTGGAAGGATAGCGGGATCGGTCGCGAGCGGTCCCCGACCGCTCTGCGTGAGTACATGGAGGAGAAGCACATCCGGATAGGGCTGAAGGAGGATGGATTTTAAGCCCCCTTCTGGGTCCGCCCACCAGCTGATTTCGCCCGAGGCGCTTTTGCCGCCTGAAGCTGATCAGATGAAATCTCGGTCGGCTGAGGGGAAACTTCTTATAAGTTCACATAAATGCTTGCTTAATCGATAAAAGTAATCAAATATGCTTACATGTCCGAGGGTAGATCCCGGAGGATGATTGATGATAAAGAGACTTGTATTGTTAGCCTCGATGGCGGTCCTGTTTTTTTCCTCGTCGGCGGTCTCGGTGGATGAGCCGGGAGAGCTCATAGTCTTCACAGCGGCGTCTTTGACAGGCGCTTTCAGCGAGATAGGGAAGATGTATGAGGATGAGACCGGCATCAAGGTCGTCTTCAACTTCGACGGCTCCCAGGCTCTCCGCACTCAGATACAACATGGAGCCTACGCCGACGTCTTCGCCTCTGCCAATAATAAGCAGATGAATGGACTGAAGGATCTCGGGCTCATGAAAAACAGCACCGTCTCCATCTTCACCAGGAACAAGCTCTCGTTGATAATCCCCAAGGATAATCCGGCGGGGATATCCGACCTCCGGGACATTGCTAAGCCCGGAAATAAGATCGTCATAGGAACGAAGCATGTCCCTGTCGGGGATTATGCGCTGCAGATCATAGACAAGCTGGGAGATGATCCTGCCTGGGGCCCAGAATATAAAGAGAAGGTGCTGGCCAACATCATCTCCCAGGAGACGAACGTCAACTATGTTGTGACCAAGGTAGCTTTGGGGGAGGCGGATGTGGGCTTTGCCTATGTATCTGATATTACGCGGGAGCTGTCGAGCAGGGTCAGCCAGATCGAGATACCAGAAGAGTACAACATCATCGCTGAGTATCCCGTTGGAATGACGACCGAGTCCAGATACCCCGTCGCAGCTCAAAATTTCATAAACTTGGTGAAATCTGAAGAGGGTAGAGCCGTTCTGGAGAGATACGGATTCTCTCCGGTGTTGGATTCTGTCGCTCCATCAGACGTATCCGCTACCACAGGGGAGCCGATGGCAGCAGCTTGAGATAGATGCTTCGTCCGGGGACGGGCAGGCCAAGATCGCCTGCCTGCCTGCCCGTTGATACGAACTGGATGGACAAAACCGGTTCAAACCGCAGGTCGTCGAGGCATGCGATCCGACAGCCTGCGTTTTCATATATTAAATACTATTTAAATCAATGTTGGATGTGGTGATGGATATGGAGCGAAAAGATGATGGACGGCTGGAAGGGAGAACGGCGATAGTCACTGGATCGACTTACGGGATAGGGGAAGCCATAGCAAAGGTGCTGTCGAGCGAAGGCGCCATCTCGATCATCACCGGAAGGACGGAAAAGGAAGGCGAGAGGGTCGCTGAGGAGATAAAAACAGCTGGCGGATCCGCGGAGTACCACCACCTGGACGTCACCGACGAAGAGGAGGTGGCGGAGGTGACGCGGGCCGTCTACGAGAAGTACGGGAGAATAGACATCCTGGTGAACAACGCCGGGATAGGCGGCCCCAGCAAGCCCACCCACGAGTACACCAGGGAAGAGTGGGAGAGGGTCTTCGACGTCAACGTCACCGGAGCCTTCCTCTGCAGCAAGAACGTCATCCCTTACATGAAGAAGGGCGGCGGCGGAAATATCGTCTACATATCCTCGATCTACGGGATCGTCGGCTCCCAGGACAACCCCGCCTACCACGCCACGAAGGCCGCCAACAGGATCATGGCCAAGACCGGAGCCAACATTTATGCGAAGGACAAGATCAGGGTGAACTCCGTCCACCCCGGATTCATCTGGACGCCGCTGGTCAGGGATTTCCTCAAAGATCAGTCTGAAAAGTTGGGGGTGGCCATCGAGGATCTGAGAAGTGAGCTGGACGCAGCCCATCCAATAGGCCACATCGGAGAGCCGGAGGACATCGCCTACGGTGTGTTGTACCTGGTCTCGGACGAGGCGAAGTTCGTCACCGGGACGGAGCTGATTATCGACGGGGGGTACACCAGCAGGTGACTTCATCGAGAAGTCATAATACCCTCCCTTGGAGGCGTTTCCAGGAAGCGGACCCTCTTACGTCAACTAAAGCGAAGAGAGGATCTTATGAAGATGGCGTCTGGCTCTCTTGAAGTTCGAGGATGGATCTCTTGAGGGAGATAGCTCTGAAGGCGGTGATCGTCGTCGTCATCTGCCTGACGATGGCCTTCATAGCCCTGCCGGTAGCCTCCCTCTTCCTCAAGAGCTCCCCGGATGCGGTGCTCCGGTCCATGAACGATCCGGCGGTGAAGGACGCCCTCCGACTGAGCCTTACGACCTCGACCCTCACCACGTTGATAGTCATCCTCATGGGGACGCCCGTGGCTTACGTCAACGCCCGCTTCAGCTATTTCGGCAAAGAGGTGGTGGACTCCTTAATCGATCTGCCGGTGATCATGCCCCCGGCTGTTGCTGGGATCGCCCTCCTTATGGCCTTTGGGCGGATGGGGATAGTCGGGCAGCATCTCAACACCCTCGGTTTTTCCATCGCCTTCACCACCCTGGCGGTGATCTTCGCCCAAGTCTTTGTATCCTCCCCATTTTATATCCGCCAAGCGAGGACGAGCTTCGAAGACGTCGATCTATCGATCGAAAATGCTGCGCGGACCCTGGGGGCCTCCAGGATCTACGCCTTCTTCCACGTCACCCTGCCCATAGCCATGAACGGCCTGATCTCCGGGGCCATCATGGCCTTTGCCCGCTCTCTAGGCGAGTTCGGTGCCACCATAATGTTCGCCGGCAACTTCCAGGGAAGGACCCAGACCATGCCTCTGGCCATTTACACTACGATGCAGGGAGATCTGGATGTGGCTCTCTGTCTTGCTCTGATCCTGGTGGCCATCTCATTTCTGATCATAGCGCTGGTAAAGACCCTCACCCGCCGGATGTATAAAAATGTTAGAGATTGATGTGGAGAAGAAGCTGAGGGATTTCGATCTTGAATCGAATATCAAGATCTCGAAGGGGGAGATCCTCATGCTGGTGGGCGATAACGGCTGCGGAAAGACCACCCTGTTGAACATGATAGCCGGCCTCACCGAACCCGATAAGGGAACAATAGCGTTGGACGGAAGGCCTCTTTATGATTCAAGCATTAAAATAGATATCGCTCCGGAGAGGAGGAGGGTCGGGTATGTCTTTCAAAGCTATGCGCTCTTCCCCACCATGACCGTCTACGAGAACGTGGCCTTTGGCCTGCGGACCCGCAACCTCTCGAATAGAGAGATCGAACTCCAGGTGAGGGAACACCTCGCCGATGCCGGCCTCTGGGAGATCAGGAACGCCCGGGCGATGAAGATCTCCGGGGGTCAAAAGCAGCGGGTAGCCCTGGCGAGGGCCCTAATAATCGAGCCGGATATCCTCCTGCTGGACGAACCGCTCTCCTCCCTGGACATCAGAAAGCAGGCTGAGATGAGAAGAGAGCTTCGAGAGAAGCTCCGTTCTTACGCCGTTCCGAGCATCATGGTCACCCATGATCTCAGGGACGTGGCCTGCATCGGGGACAGGGCATGCCTCATGGAGAGGGGAAAGATTGTGGAGGCGGGAAGGGCGGATGATGTGGTGAGCTGGGCCTCGGTCCATGCTGAAATTGATGGAGAGGATATAGCCACCCTCACGAGATGAATCGACCGCTATCCTCCGATATGAATGAGCGATGACGAGCTCCCCGACGAGCCACTCTCTTCCCTGGAGATGAAGATGGGAGATGGGGAAGGCAGCCCTGATCTGCGACGCTGCTGAAGCGACGGCCTCTGAGGGGAGGCTCCCCTTCGCCGATGGCGTTGATCTCTGAGAAGCTCCTCTGGCCAACCGTACCCGCAGCGTTGAGGTAAATCCTTATGGTCCCGTCGGGTTTATTCGAGGAGCAGAGCATCAAATCTCTCCACTATCCACCGGTTCCTCACCTCGGGGTGGAATATGATACCGTATATCGGCCTTTCGGCGTGTTGGAAGGCCTCCACCTCTCCGGGCCGCCCCGCGACGATCTCAAAGCCGAGCGGCAGGGTGACCCCAAAGTTATGGAGGTGATAGCCCTCGATCTCCCGAGGCAGCCCGAGGAGGGGCGTCTCTTTTATGATCTCGATCCTCTCCAGGCCGATCTTCGGCTGAGGTACGATCGCGCCCCCGAAGACGGCGGCGATGACCTGCATCCCGGCGCAGATCCCGAGGATGGGCTTATCGAGATCTCTGATCCAGGAGAATAGATCTATCCTCCGGGCATAGAGGTCGTCTTTGAGGGCGGTGCCGCAGAGGATGATCCCGTCGGAGCTATAGATCAAATCCGGTGTCATCTCGGTGGAGTGGACGATCTCATATTCGGACCCGGACCGCCTCATAACGGCGGCGATGGGATCGACGAACTCATACCTAGATAGCGATCGGGGCTTGAAGCAGAGGTCGACGACGAGGATCATCTCTCCACCAGCCTCGCCTCCTCGATGGAGAGTCGGCCCCGGTAGTTGTCGTAGGTCTTCTCTGCCCGCAAAATCTCGATCCTCTTTCTAAAGATGGGGCCATCGAGGACGAAGGTCTCGATCTCGCCGCCCTCTCCCGAGGGGTTGATGGCGTACCGGTCCCGGAGGGCTTCGAGCTTCTCGATCAGAGGGCCGTCGATCCTGGCGCCGATCCACGATCCGTCGAAGGGGTAGGCGAAGACCCCGGTGATGATCACCACAAACCCCTCCGAGACGAGGAGGCGGAGGTACTCGAGCTGGTCGATCTGCCAGAGGGGGTTATAGCACCAGAGGTCTAGATCTCTGCAGATCCTCTGGACCCGGGCCGCCTGGTAGACCGACTCTATCGCCCCCGTCACCACGCCCTCGATCCCGTATAAATCGACGGCGCCAGCCATGGCGTCGGAGAGGTCGGCTAGCTCCGCCCCCTCCTCCCCCAGAGTCGGCCATGTCAGCTGCGGTATGCCGATCGCCCCAGCGATGAGCTTCGCCCAGCCGACGTTGGGGGTGTGGAACATGTAGCTGTCGGGGTTCTCGGATACGACGGTTATCAGGCAGGAGACGGAGTCGGTCTCCATCGCCCTTCTGCATGCGTAGACCGAGTCCTTGCCGCCGGAGAAGAGGACGCCGAGGAGCACGATGGAGAAGACCGGTCCAGCCGCCTAAAAAGGTGTTGGTGGACGGATCGCCTTCCATCCTCAGGATTAATAATTTATATCAAAGCCCCATCTTACCGGGAGGCGAAGGAGGGCTCGATGCCGGATCATCCGCCGGTCAACGCGGCCGCTCCCGCGCCAGGATGGTCCCAAATGTCGTCTTTATCCTCCAGGTTCGTATCGGGAACTGATTTTGATTCTTACGAAGATTTTAAAGATAATTTGAAGATAAATGTCCCTGAGAGCTTCAACTTCGGCTTCGACGTCGTGGACGTTTATGCGAAAGAGGTCCCAGAGAAGAGGGCCCTCGTCTGGTGCAACGACCGGGGGGACGAGCTGGTCATCACCTTCGGGGATCTCCTGGAGAAGAGCAACAGGGCCGCCAACTTCTTCGCAAGTCATGGCGTAAGAAAAGGGGACTCTGTCATGCTCACCCTCAAGGGGAGGTACGACTTCTGGACGGCGATGGTGGGCCTCCACAAGATCGGGGCTGTGGCGATCCCGGCGACCTCCATGCTGAGGGCGAAGGATATAGCATACCGTATAGATAAGGCCAAATTGAAGATGATCGTCTCCATCGAGGACGACGGCGTCCCCGACGAGATCGATGCTGCCTGCCGCGAGATCGATGGAGAGGTCCCCGTCAGGGCCTTCGTCGGGGAGGGGGAGAGGGATGGGTGGCTGAACTTCAGAGAGGAGATCGAGAACTCCTCGCCCGTCTTCGAGAGGCCCGTCGGCGCCGCGGCGACGGAGAACGGCGACGTCCTCCTCGCCTACTTCACCTCCGGGACGACCGGCAGCCCCAAGATGGTGAAGCACGACCAGACCTACCCCCTCGGCCACATCCTGACGGCGCAGTTCTGGCAGAACGTCGTCGAGGACGGCCTCCACTACACCGTCGCCGACACCGGCTGGGCGAAGTGCGTCTGGGGTCAGATCTACGGCCAGTGGATCGCGGGCTCTGCGGTCTTCGCCTACGACTACGACCGGTTCGACGCCGGCCGGATGATGGAGATGGCGACGAAGTTCGGCGTCACCACCTTCTGCGCCCCGCCGACGATCTATCGGTTCATGATCAAGGGTGATATGTCGAAGTACGACTTCTCTTCCCTCAGATACGCCGTCACCGCCGGAGAGCCCCTCAACCCCACCGTCTACAACCTCTTCTTTGAGGCTACGGGCCTCCGTCTGATGGAGGGGTACGGCCAGACGGAGACGGTGGTGGCGGTGGCCAACTTCCCCTGGATGGACCCGAGGCCCGGCTCCATGGGAAAGCCGTCTCCCGGCTACGACGTAGTCCTGGTAGACAGAGACGACCAAATCTGCAACGTCGGGGAAGAGGGAGAGATCGTAATCAGAACCGACGGTGGCAGGCCTCCAGGCCTCTTCATCGACTACCACCTCGACCCCGAGAGGATGAGAGATACCTGGCACGACGACTACTACCACACCGGGGACACCGCCTGGATCGACGAGGACGGATACCTCTGGTTCGTCGGGAGGACCGACGACATGATCAAGAGCTCCGGCTATCGTGTCGGCCCTTTCGAGGTGGAGAACGCCCTCATCTCCCACCCGGCGGTGATGGAATGTGCAGTCACGGGGGTCGCTGACCCCCTCCGGGGACAGGTGGTGAAGGCGACGGTCGTCCTGACCCCTGACTATGGACCCTCCGAAGAACTGAAGATCGAACTGCAGAACCACGTCAAGAAGGTGACCGCCCCCTACAAGTATCCCCGTATCATAGAGTTCGTCGAGGCTCTCCCCAAGACGATCAGCGGCAAGATAAGGAGGGTCGAGATCAGGGAGAAGGACGAGGACCTGGGAGATTGACCTCCAACAAGTATATATATTTAGATTAGAAATAAATAAGTTCGAGGTGGAGAGATGGGCTACTCGGTGAAGATCATATCTATGGATGAGAGGGATGCCATGGCGGAGCGGTACGCTGGCGACGTCAGCTATGAGGTCAAGTCAGACATCTACGGCTGCTGCATCAAGCTCCTCACCGGATCGGCGGAGGTGAGAGACCGCTGGATGGAGAACTTCTACTTCATCTCCTCGTCCATCAGGTCCCATGCCCGGCTCTACGTCGTCTCCGATCCCGATCTGGGAGCCGACGAGATCTCTTACTGCCCCCATTCCAAGACCGTCTTCCTCGTCAACGTCGGCTACTATGGGTGGATCAAGTCCCTCGCCCTCAGCGCCGCGGGGGACGTCCTGGAGGACCATCACGGGATCTACTCCGTCCACGGCGCCTGCCTCGACCTGCTGGGGCGGGGGATATGCCTCCTGGGAGGGTCGGGGGCGGGCAAGACGACCCACACCTATGGCTTCCTGAGGAGGCCCGAGACCCGGGCTGTCTCTGACGACTGGTTCTTCGCCCGGATCTATGGTTGTGACGTCCTCGCCTACGGCTCGGAGAAGAACTTCTACATCAGGGCGGAGCTATCGGAGATCTGGAAGGAGTTCTCGGGGCTCGTCGAGAAGGCCGAGTTCGACGATGAAGGCAGGGGGGTCGTCGACCTTCGCTTCGCCATCGGAAAAGGCCGGATCCTTCCCCTCACCACCCTGGCCGGGGTCGTCATCCTGAAGCGAGACCCCGATGATGAGGCGGTCAAAAGGAGGCTATCGCCGGAGGAGGCGCTGGCGATCCTGGAGGAGAACGGCTACTATAACCCCCACCTCCTGGTGAAGAGCGAACGCAAGCGGAGGCTTCGGTCCGGCTTCTTCGGATCCCTTTTCGACCGGGTCCCCGTCTACCTCGTCAACACCGTCAGGACCCCCGAGGAGAGCCAGAGGACGATTCAAGATGCGATCTCCGAAGGCCTGCGGACCAGATGACCCTTCGCCATCAGGGTCTTACGTAGGCCCAGCCCTCTGTCTCTCTCTTCACCAGCTCTCCTGTACCTGTGGGGACGACCTCGACGTCCTCGACGAACTCCTCTTCCTTCATCCTCAGGGCGGCGAGGCTCCTGGAGCAGACGACGAACCTCGTCCCCCTCCTGGCCAGCTCTCCTATCCTCTCGACGAAGGGACCGGCCTTGGAGAGCGCCCTCACCCCCTCGGAGTTGGCGACGACCTCCACCTCCGTCTCCTCTTCTCCCAGGTCGGTGAGGAGGTTGGCGACGTTGTTCAGGGCGAGGCTCGCCCTCTCCATCTCTGTCAGATGAATTACGGCTCGATATTTCTTCATGGAAGACTCCCCTCTGGTCTCTCTGGACGATATCCGATGTCCTCTTTTGTCATAGGCGACCGTTTGCACCGATAGGTTGATCTTCATATCTATTTAACCTGATTGTGATGTCGGGGAACCTCGCGGTGATATTTGACGTGGCCGGCACCATGCTGGAGATGTACCGGGTGGCCAAAGACCTCTCCAGAAACCTCCTCATGGAGGGGATCTTCACCATGGAGCTGGTGATGGAGAAGGGAGGAAGAGCCCTCGTGATACCCCACCTTGATCCTGAGGAGGTGATGAAGACCCCGGCGGAGACGACCTTCGCCGATTTCTTCCGGGGCAGGGAGGGGAACGTCGCGATAAGCTGCTCCAGCACCCCGGTATCGGAGGAGGAGGCGCGCCGCCTCTTGCTCAGCTCCGAGGCGGAGGTCTCCAGCCTCCAGGAGACGCTGGCGGCGGTCTGTTCCCGCTGTCCCGGGTTCTACTACACCTCGGGGCTTATAGTCGACGTAGAGACGGGGATGGTGACCCACTCCATCAGCACCGGAGGGAGGCCGTTTCCGGAGATGGAGGCGGTCCTGGAGGAGCTGGAGGAGATGGGAGTGGATATCTACGTCGCCTCTGGAGACAGCAAAAGGAGCCTCTCCAGCCTGACCAGTTGGCGGGGCATCAGGGAGGAGAGGATATATCCAGCGTCAAAGCCACGCAGGAAGGAGGAGATCGTCACAGGTCTCAAGGGCGAGTACAGGACGGTCGTCATGGTGGGAGACGGCCTCAACGATCGTTACGCTCTGGAGGCAGCTGACCTGGGGGTCCTGACGGTCCAGCAAGAGAGCCGCCCTCCTTCGGAGCTGTTGGAGGCGGCAGACGAGGTGATCGACGAGATGAGGAAGCTTCCAGAACTGTTGAGAAGCAGGATCGACGAATCGCCCGCGTCGTGAGGTTCCAAGCCCTTCATCTCTTTCGTGGCAGATTAGGACGTCATCCTCCCTTTTATTTTTGCATTGACCGAACTGGCCACCGAAAGCCGATTCTGCCATGTCTCCACCCCGCGGGTGACCGGCAATAATATCAAAGATTGATGAGATTGCCATTGATCCCCATGAGGCTCCAGATCGAGGCGCAATTTTTAAGTAGGACTTACGCATTTGACGGAAGATTTTTAGATGATCCGGTCCATCCAAATACAAACACAAATATGAGGTGACGCATAAAATTGAATCCACCCAAGTGTTGCGACCTGGACTATATCCACTTTCTGATGGCTGCTGCCAACGTTTTTACGTGTACCGAAGCAGCTCGATGTCATCCGGAGGGGTCAGATTCACCCTCCCACGATGCATTTACTCGACTTCTACAAAGATGGCCGCCAGATACGGAGGCATTGTGGATCGAATCAACACATCTTGTTCGGCCTGGTGAAGGGATCTTAATCGTGGACGATACCACTTTAGATAAGCCTTATGCAAAAAAGATGGATTTAGTTTACCGACAATATAGTGGGAAACATCATAGTGTTGTTAATGGGATCAATATTACTACATTGGTATGGACAGATGGAAATTCCGTGATTCCTGTTGATTTTCGGATCTATGACAACTACAATGATGGAAAGACCAAGAACGATCACCTCCAGGACATGTTGGAAAACGCAAAGGAACGAGGCTTCCGACCCGATTTCGTTCTCTTCGACAGTTGGTATTCCAGCTTAGATAATCTCAAAAAAATCCGTGGCCATGGGTGGCATTGGCTAACTCGACTCAAGAAAAATCGACTGGTAAATCCCGATAAAACAAAAAACGTTCAGATCTCAACAATAGACATTCCTTCAGATGGTAGAAATGTCCACCTGAAGGGTTATGGATTTGTCAAAGTGTTCCGGATAGTTTCCAAAGACGGTGACGAAGAACATTGGGCAACCGATCTGATCGACATGGAAGAACCAGATCGAAAAGAACTAGCACGCAAGTCTTGGAAAATAGAAGAGTATCATCGCGGAATAAAACAGTTTTGTGGCGTAGAACGATGTCAAGCGCGGAATGGGCAATCTCAGAGAACACATATACTCTTCTCAATAAGGGCATTTCTGAGATTTGAAGTCGATAGGATCAGAACGTCTCGGAGCTGGTTCGAGAGCAAGCAAAGTGTCATTCGAAATGCTATAAGAGAATATATAAAATATCTAAATTATAATGTCTCAGCCACGCTAACTGCGTAAGTCCTAATATCATATGGTCTTATGTGTTAAATATCGAAAAAAATTACTTTTAGATGATACAAGAATAGATTACATAAAGCAAATATGTTCTGAAATAGGAGATCGATACTGGTTTGAGTTCGATGCCATTGGAACAGATGGCGATCATGTTCATATCTTCGTAGGGGCAGCTCCCAAGTATTCACCATCTAAGGTTATGCAAATTATAAAAAGTATATCGGCTAGACAGATGTTTAAGGCTTTTCCAGAAATTAGAAAAGAACTCTGGGGCGGCGAATTTTGGAGCGATGGTGGTTATATTGGTACTGTAGGTGAAGGCATTACAGCTGAAATAATTCGAAACTACATTGAGCAACAGGGAACTAAGGAAGAAAAAGAAGGATATGTGCAAATGAATTTGTTAGAATTCGATTGACGTGGCGGCGGCCCGAAGCATACCCCGCCCTTTAGGGCGGGGTGGCCGCACGCAATTTGATCTAACCTCTTTTATAGGTCGAGACGAAAATCCGTCAAGCCTCGTCTGCTCCCGATCGTCCGCGCCGCCCGCGCCCAGCTCCGGCACCGCGACCCCGAGCTTCTCCTCAAACCACTCTGCCACCAGCCGCCGGTGGCAGAAGGCGCCCGGCCTCTCCCAGCAGAGGAGGATGGCATTCTCGCCGAGGTCGGCATAGACCGTAGCGGGGTCGAGCTTCGAGAGGACCTCCTCTCGATAGCGCCGAATGTACTCATCCTCGTCGATGGCGCCGCTCTTGGCCGCCGCAAGGAGGCGCCAGGAGGGGGCCAGCGGCTCAAAGACGCGACCGGTCCAGCCCCTGGGCTGGGTCCGAGAGATGGCAACGGCCCTGGGGTCCGAGCCGGATCGGGCGAAGTTGGAGCTCTGCATTTCCATAGGCCAAAATTCGTTTATCGAATTTGATCTTATCGTGCAGGCATCAGCCGGCGGTCGAGAATTTCGCTACTCGAAGGATTGACATAGGTGTTTCGTGAGACAAGCAGCGCCTTGTGCCCTCCTCTTCCAGTTCGGACTTGGGGATAACCTTTTTTCTAGGCAGAAATTCCTGGATTATTACGAGGCAGATAGCGAGCCCAAGTCCATCGAATGGTATGATGCCGACCATTACCGCCTCAATGAAGTGGGACGATCTGATAGGATCGAATGGATTGGGACGAAGCTATCACTTAAAATCAGGAGGAGATTGTGATGGAAGTCGTGGCTTTCAACGGGAGCGCAAGGAAGGACGGGAATACCGCCATCCTCGTCAAAAGGGTGCTCGAAGAGCTGGAGAAAGAGGGGATAGAGACCGAGCTGGTGCAGCTTTCGGGCGAGAGGATC
>Ga0334888_1000400_pt1 | contig 70389 bp, 48 predicted proteins | sample GraSluR1_MG_FD_207227 | JGI IMG/M metagenome (GOLD analysis project Ga0334888, IMG submission 207227) | Sludge microbial communities from methane-producing bioreactor in Wageningen University, Netherlands - Granular Sludge_3_08-R1 | ecosystem: Engineered > Bioreactor > Anaerobic > Unclassified ... | reverse complement strand
CCCGCATCGCGGCCCGGTCCTGAAGCCGCCGACCCGAATCCCGATGGTCCCGGCGCAGGAGCCTGCCCAGGTGGGGTTCCACGTCGGTGCAGTGGACCAGGACCTGACCGTCGGCCTCGATCCGATACCCCAGGCACAGCACCGTGTGGTTCAGGAACTGGGTCGTGATGCGGACGTCACCGATCCGGAACTCCTCCTCGACCAATTCGCGGAACTGGAGCTGGCCAGCCATCGACTCGAGGTGGAAGGGAGCATTGCTGAAGACCAGTTGGCTCTCCAACAAATCCCGGATCGAGCGCCGGGGCTCCTTGGGCGCCCAGACGCAGACCCGATTCCCTGCTTCGTGGGCCGGAGCGAAGAAAGGCAGGCCCTGGATGTGATCCCAGTGGGTGTGGGTCAACAGGATGTGGGCCTGGAGGGGCCGGAGTTCGGTGGCCTGCAGGTGGCGTCCCAGCGGGAACAGACCGGACCCGGCGTCCAGGATCAGCAAGGTCCCGTCGGCAGTGCGGACCTCGACGCAAAGGGTGTTGCCCCCGTAGCGCACGGTACCCGGCCCCGGCGTGGGAATCGAGCCGCGAGTGCCCCAGAACCGGATCTTCACGAAGGGGTTCCTCCCCGCGCATGGACAGACCTCGCCCTGACCGGGGCCGCCTCGGGCGCAGGGGAGCGACTCACAGGAAGCGCAGGCGGGTATTGCCCGCCTGGACCTCGTCGCCTCGATGCAGCTCCACCTTTCGGCTCAAGCGATGCCGGTTCACCCAGGTCCCGTTGGTCGAATTCAGATCCTCCACCCAATAGGTCCCGTCCTCCATGAAGAGACGCGCGTGGGAGTAGGAGACCGCAGTATCCTCGGGCAGCACGAGGTCGCCCTCCTCCCGCCCGATGAGCACAGGCTGCCCGCTCAGGACCAGATCGATGCCCGCCTCCTCCGAGAACAGCCGCCACTGCCCGGGAGTGGCCGGTGGCAGGGCGGGCGGCGGCGCAAGGGCCGACGGCACAATGGGTTCCCCAGGTTGTGGAGCCTCCCCGGCAGAGACCTCGCGAGTCTTCGGCGAGACGGCAGCGACGGGCAAAGAAGTCCCCTTCTGGACGCCCAGGCGCTCCAGCAGCGGCAGATAGTCGGGCGACTCACGCCGGACGGCCTGGAACTCCTGTTCGGCATCCCGAGTCCAGCCCTCCTGGGCCAGGGCTTCGCCCAGCGAATAGCGCAGATCGAGACGCAGAAGCGGGTCCAGCCCCTGACGTCCCAGCGCCTTGCGGTACAGTTCCGTCGCCGTCAGGGTGTCGCCCAGGCCTTCACAGGCCTTCCCCAGCAGGAGCAGATCGGCCACGTGAAGGTTCGAATCAGGCAGGAAGTCCTTCAAATCATCCACAGCCTGGCGAAACTCCCCAGCCTCCAGGTGGAAGAGGGCTTTGAAGAAGAGGGCCATGGGCTCGGCTGGCATGACACCCAGCAACTGGGCCAGGGTGGCCAGGCCATCGTCCGGACGGCCACTGAGCCTCTGAGCCAGGGCCAGAAGGAGGTTGAGCCCCAGAAGATCCGCCCCCAGGCTGAAGAAGCTGGTCCCGGTCAGGGGCAGGGTCATCCGGAAGGAGGGAAGATACCTGCGGATCCTCTGACCCAGGCCCTGCTGGCACAGGAGGGCCTTCTGGAAGGTGCGCACCGCCTGGACCGGATTCCCGGACTCGATCTCCAGACAGCCCATCAGCAGGTAGGCGTCGGTGAACTGGGCGTCCCGCGCCGCCGCGTCCTGCAGGCGCTCCAGGGAAGCCGGCAGATTCCCCAGCACCAGCTCCGAGCAGGCCTGCACGAAGGCGCGCTCGGCCCGGGACATGGTGAGGTTCTTGACCATCCCCACCCCGAAACGGGCCCCGTGCTGCGGCTCCAGGATCTCCAGCACGGGGCACAACCCCTTCCCAGACGGGGAGGAGGGACGGCGCCAGTAGAGACCGCTGTCGGTCCCTGCGGCGCCGTCCTCACGTCCCTTGAACAGACCCGAGACCTCGCCGATTCCCTTGCCGGCCAGCTTGCCGGCCAGCCCGAGGCCACCCTTCAAGTTTCCCAGGATGTCGGACTGTTCCATCTGGTGCCTCCAGGTGGGCCTGTGCCCTCGAGAACTCAGACGAGGAAGATCATCTCGGTCTTGCCCAGGCGCAGCCGATCGCCCTCGCGAATCTCGGCCTGGACCCCGGCCGTCAGACGGTTTCCGTTCAGGAAGGAACCGTTGGAGGAACCCACATCCTCATAGAGGAGCCGTCCCTCCTGGCGGACGATGCGACCGTGCCGGCGCGAGACGTAGGATTCGGTGTCGGCCTCGGTCAGGTCGATTTCTGGGAAGATCGAGTCGGCTGGAGAGCGGCGCCCCAAAGCCATGGCGTCGCGGTCCAAAGGGAACTCGCCTCCCCCATCCACCAGGGAGAGCCGGGGCCGAGGCGAGGGCGCTGGTGCGACCGCCTCGGTTGCGACGGGGACCGCAGCCACCGGGATCGACGTCTCGACCTCGGCCCGAGCGGCCGTCAGGCTGGCTCCACAGTCCTCGCAATAGGCCTCATAGGAGGGGTTCTCGGCTCCGCAAGCGGCGCAGCGGACGGTCCCCGAGACGGCCTCGACGCCGGGAACCGGGGCCGGTGGGGCTGGCTGCGGCATGGGCGCGGGGACCGACTCGGGCACGGGAGCCGGAAGAGAGGCCGGAGCAGGCTGGGGAGCGGCAAACGGCACCGCCGGCGCCTCCTGGGTGACCGCGGGCATGCCTTGGGGAAGCCGAGCTCCGCAATCCTCGCAGTAGGCAGAACCTTCGAGATTCTCCGAACCGCAGACACTGCACTTCATGGACGTTCTCCTTTTCACATCGCGTTGCGGCCGCATCCCGGCGGCCCGAATTCATTCCTGTCCGACAACCGGGGCGCGCATCGCCTCCAGGGGCGGGACCGTGTCCAGCAACTGGGTCAACTTGCGTGTGCCGTATTCCAGCTTCTTGGTTCCGGCCGAGGTTGCGGCGGCGCCCTGCTCGATCCGGGTGGCCTCGGCCAGCGCCTGGTCGGCCAGGTCCTTCTGCCCCTGCTGGAGGAGCTGGGTGGCCGCCGAGCGCAGCAACTGGGTCGCCTTGGAGCGCTCTCCGACCTGGGCCAGCTCCAGCGCGCGCGTCTGCTGGCGGAAGACGCTGACCGCATCGATGACCTGCATCACCCGCGGGGTGACCCTCGAAGCCTGGTTGGGATCCGAGGTGTAGGCGATCGTGATGTCCGATGAGAGCGTCGAACTGGGAGTGGGCTGTCCCGGCATGTCATACGACAGGGAGGCCTGAGCGATCCGGTAGGTGCCGGGTTGGCGCGAAGGGAGGACCAGTTCGAAGAGCAGCGACTGGGTCTCCTCCTTCTGCAGGTCGGTCAGCCGGATGCTGCAGGTGCGGTCGACCACGGGCACGGCCCCCAGATCGTTGATCAAGGGCTTGACCTTGTAGGCCCGGCGGACGGTCACGTCCTTGGCCAGCTTGAGGCGGATCTCGGGGTTCCGGACCACCACATTCTGGACCCCTCGCAGCTCGCCTTCGAAGATCGACGGGATATCTCGCGGCCTGTCGATGTAGTAGGAGGTGCCTCGACACGAGTTGGCAATATCCAGAAGAAGCTTCTCGTTGAAGTCGTCACCGACTCCGATGGTCGAAACCGAGATGCCCTCCTCGGTGGCCAGGATGCACTTCTCCTTGCAGCGCGCCTCGTGCAGGGTCAGCCCGTCGGTCAGGAGGATGATGTGGTTCATCCGGTCGCGCGAGAAGTTCCGCCGAACCTCCTCCACCGCCGCGTTGATCCCGTGCAGCATCTCGGTCCCGGAGCCCACGTCGATCTGATCGATCTTGCGGACCATCTGGCGCGCCGAGTTCTTGTCGTAGATCTGACTGGACGGGATCAGCACCCGCGCCTTGTCGGCGAAGGCGATCAAGGCGCACAGGTCGTTGGGACGCAACTGATCGATGACGTGGCTGACCGCGTTGATCACGTAGTCCAGCTTCTGCGCGGCGTACATGGAGCCGCTCTTGTCCAGCACGATGGCCAGGTTCAGGGCCGCGGGACCGCTGCCGATCTCGGGCCCGGGTCGGACTTCCGCCAGCAGGTACACGAGCTTGCTCTCGCTGGTGGTCATCACGGCCTGATAGCTCAGGTAGGTTACGAGATTGACTTCGGCCACGTCGATTCCTCCACTCTGGTTGCGTCCCTCGAAATGGGGAACGAGACTCGCCTCGGGCTGGTTCCGAAGCCCCCCTCTTCCCGTTCAATCGGGCTGACTCCTCGTGAGTTCGGAGGAAGCGGGCCGGCGCACCACCGCCAGCGTCGCGTTGTCATCCGCCCCGCGCTCCAGGCAGGTCGCCACCAGGCGCTCGCACAGGGCCGCTGGCTCGGGAGCCCCCTGGAAGAACCCCAGGAGCTCCTCGTCGCTGTAGTATTCCCAGATTCCATCTGAACAGACCAGCAGGTACTCTCCGGGCGCCAGGCGCCGCTCGTACAGATCCACCTCGACCTCGGGGTTGGTTCCCAGGGCGCGGTAGATCACGCTGCGACGGGGAGAGCGACGAGCCTCCTCGCGGGTCAGATGCCCCATCTGCACCAGGCTGCCTACCAGCGAATGGTCGGTGGTGACCTGGTCGAGCTCGGAGCCGATTCGGAAGGCCCTGGTGTCGCCGACGTGGGCGAACACGGCCAGGTCCCCCTCCAGAAGCACCGCCGTCATGGTGCAACCCATCCCCTGGCGCGAAGGGTCCAGACTGGCGTACTGATAGATGGTGCGATTGGCCCGCTCCAAGGCGCGCTTGAGGATCAGGGCGTTGCGCTGGGCCGGATCCCCGGGCAACAGGAGCGAGGTCTCCAGGCCGACCTGGCAGGTCAGAAAGCGCTCGACGATCTCGTGGGCCAGGGCCCGGATGGCCAAAGACGCCGCCTTGTCGCCCTCGGCCTCCCCTCCCATGCCGTCGGCGACCACCACCAGGTGGGCCTGCAACGGGACATCCCGCTCACAGGCCCCCAGTCGACACTCCAGCCAGGCGTCCTGGTTGATCCGGCGGACCAGCCCGATGTGGGACTTCGTGGCCACCTCGAAGCCCAGGTCGGCCCCGGAAGAACCGTGCGCAGCCCCCGGCGCCCCCGAACCGCCTGGCGGCTGTTCGCCAAGCTGCTCCCGGGCGCGCTCCAGAGCCTCACGCATCTGGTCGGCGGATTCGAAACGGCGATCGGGCTTGCGCTCGACGGCTTGCAGGATGACCTCGACGACGGGTCCGGCCCCAGGCACCTGGGGCCGCGGGAAGAAGAAGAAGCTCTCGCGGGCTTCCAGGTTCATCCGTTCAGCCGTCAGCGCCGAGTAGAGGACCGCACCCAGGCTGTACAGGTCCGAGCGCCGATCGGGAACCCCGCCTTCCATGCCATACGCTTCGGGCGAAGAATACCCCTGGATCACCGAATACTCCTCGCAAGGTTCCTCCTGTCGGCGGGCCCGATCACAGCGGACCAGCAAGGGGGTCCCGTCCGAGCCGATCCAGATCGCCTCCGGACTCAATCCCCCGTGCAGCCACCCCGCCTGGTGCAGGGCTTCCAGCGCCCCCAGAAGGGACTCGCCCAACCGGGCGACCTGTTCAGCGGGCAGGGCCCCGCCGGCCAGGTGCTGCTGAAGGGATTCCAGACCCGGCCAGGGGCCGACAAGGTAGCCCCGACCTTCGTGCTCCAACCGCTGAATGGGGCGCCAGAGCGTCTCGTGCTGAACCCCGGTCAGCAGGTCCCACTGCCGGGCCCAGGTCGCACCGGTGTCCGGAAACTCTACGATCAGGACGCGATCCTCACCGGATTCCAGGGGATGTCCTTCGTAGAGCAGGACTCCCCCGCCGGTCTCGACCACTCGCTCGATCATGTAGCGGTCCGCAACCTTCTGACCGGGGTCCAGCGGAGAGCCGGACTGGGAATCGGGCGTCTCGGGCTCTCCCTCGACCTGCAGGAAGGCTCCACACTCGTCGCAGAAGCGGGCGTCGGGCGGGTTCTCACAGGCACAGGATGGACAGAGCATGGAACCTCCTCGAGATGTGCGGATCACCGGGAAGTGAGCCCGGACCGGGACAACCACAGCCACAAGGCCCAGCCCCCCGTGCTGGAGACCAGACTCAAGAGGCTGGCCGAAATGACGAAGATCCAGAGGGGAGCCCGTTCGTGGCGCGGGGTGGAGAACAGGATCACCCACAGCAGACCGGCCGTCACCAACCCCGCCCCGGGAAGGATGGCTCCCAGGGTCAACAGGAAGGCCAGCGGCATCGCCCAACAGCCCACCCGAGCCGGCTCGACCTCGACCTCCAGGCCCAGGCGCTCGCTGCCCAGGCTGCCCTGGTAGTGAACTGAGCCGGTGTGACGCCCCCCCATGCCCAGGCGCGCCGTCTGGACCGTGACCTCCACGGGAACGTCCCGGCCCTGGACCTTCCCTGGAGAGACCACGATCCACGGGTCGCTGCCCTTCACGGTGCCGTCCACCACACCGCGCAGCAGGACCCGCGAGCGGATCGTCTCGCCGTAGCGATGCCGCCCCAACTCCAGGCGCTCGGGTTCGAAGCGGTTGAAAGGAGGGGGCGGAAGCGGGCCCGTCCGGAGACGCTCGGGGAGCTTGGCGAAGGCCTCGGGGAGGTGGCGCATCTCCTCCAGGGCGCGGCGGAAGGCTGCTGCGTCGGGGAAGCGTTCTTCGGGAGACAGGGCCACGGCCCGGGCCACGATCGCCTCCAAGGCCTCGGGGACTTCGGGATTCAAAGTCCGCAAGGGGGCGAAGCGAAAGGGTTCCTGGGCCGGATCGACCCCGCTCAGGGCCTCGTGGAGGGTCGCGCCGAGGGCATACAGATCCGTCCGGGCGTCCGACTGCCCGCGTCCGTACTGCTCGGGAGCCGCGTAGCCCGGTGTGCCCAGGGCCCTGGTATCCGCAGTCTTGCCTCTCTGGAAGAAGCGGGCGATGCCGAAATCGATCAGGCGGGCTGTTCCATCCGGCGAGAGGATCACGTTGGCGGGCTTGAGATCTCGGAAGATCACCGGCCGAGGGCGTCCGTGCAGGTATTCCAGAACCTCGGCGACCTGCACGGCCACATCCAGGGCTTCCCCCACCGAAAGCCGCCCCCGCTTCTGCAGGACCCGCTCGAGGGTCTCTCCTTCGACGTAGTCCATGACCAGATACTGCCGCCCGGCCTCGACGAACGAATCCGTGATCCGGGGAAGGTTCACATGCTTGAGCTGGGAGAGAAGCTCGGCCTCGGACCTGAACGCCTCCTGGGCTTCAGCGCGCTCGCCCGGATCGCTGAAGGTGTCGGTCATCTCCTTGATGGCCCAGGACTGCTTGGGCAGCCGGGAATCGCTGACCAGGTAGACGGCACCCATCCCGCCCTCGCCCAGGATCCGCTCGACCTTGTAGCGGCCTGAGAGAACCTGTCCGACTCCCAGCCTGGCTGTCATCCTGCTTGGACCCCTCTCCTGGACCCGCCCGCTCCCCGCGATTCCGGGCGTTTCCGGCCTGCAAGCCGGAAAAGGTAGCTTCCGCCTGAAACCCGGGGCTCCTCCAAAGGGCGACTCAGAGGGAAGACCCGACCCAGGCCAGCAGGGCCAGGCTCGTCAACAGGCCGCGGTCCATGGCGACCAGGACGGCCCGCGTGCGGTCGCGCACACCCAGCTTCCGGAAGATGTTCTTCAAGTGGTTGGCGACGGTGAATTCGCTGATCGACAGCCTCTCGGCCACCTCGCGATTGGACCCCCCCTCCTGGATCCCGCGCAGCACCTGGACCTCCCGCGCCGAGAGCAGACAAGAGGCGGGTTGGGTGGCGGTCGGGGCGGAGAGGGCCGACAGGCCATCCGCCGAGGAGCCTTGGTTCTGCGTGAGGACTTCCAGCAACCGCTTGCCCAAGAAGGCTTCCAGGAGGCTTCCCTCCCGGCGGACCCGGCGCAGGCTCTCCACCAGTTCCCTGGGCCCGATTTCTTTGGGGAGATAGGCGCAGGCCCCGGCCTGGACGGCCTCCAGGATTGAAGGCAGATCCTCCTGTCCGGTCAACAGGACCACCTGGGTTTCCGGGAATCTCTGCAGGACCTGCCGACAGACCTCCGTCCCGCTCATCTGGGGCAAGACCAGGTCCAGGAGCATCATGTCCGGACGGGCTTGCTCCAGAAGTTCCAAGGCCTCCTCTGCGCTGCCGGCCTGAGCCACGACCTGAAAGTCCCCATCCCTCTCGACCATCAGGACCAGGCCTTCCCTCAGGAGCTCATAATCTTCGACCACCATGACCCGCACCGGCGAAGCCGGGGAACCCGATTCTTGACTCACTTTCGACCTTCCCTCTTGAATTCGTTCCAGAGCCCCTCCCCGATGCCGTGACGGACGTTCTACGGAATCTCCTCGCAATCCTGGAATTGCGTGGAGATCATGGTACCGACTAGGTTCCGTGTCATCCCAGAAACCCTGGGGGTCCCCGGCAATTCCTCTCGACGGGTCGGACGGCTCACGGCAGCAGTTCCAGGTCCAACCTCCGCAAGCAGGCCTGAACGGTCCGGCCCACGGCCTGGAGGCTGGAGGCGCTGACCTTGTCCAAGGTGTCCTCGGATGTATGCCAATAGGATGGCACGACCCCTTCCGGCGAGGTGGCAAAACCGATCACATTGAGTGCAGGAATTCCCGCCATGAGGAAGGGGAGATGATCGTCCTCCACCCCCTGTTCCGGACCCGAGAAGACCCGAGAATGGCCCAGGCGGGCCGCCTCCTCTCGAAGCAGGGTGCGCAATTGGGGGTGGGAGTTGATCTCGTCGGTCACCCGCAGATTGCGGTCACCAACCATGTCCAGGATGAAGGCGGCGGAGACCTTGCGGGCCAGGCCGGTGTCCACCCAGGAGTCGACCAGGTGGGTGCTGCCATACAGGCTGTCGTCCGGCCCCCATTCCACCAGGGCCTCTTCGCCGTCGAAGAAGGCCAGGGTCAGGGTGTGGCGCAGCGGGTGCGAACGGAAGACGCGGGCCAGTTCCAACAGGGCCGCCACGCCGGAGGCTCCGTCGTTGGCCCCCAGGAACTCGAATTCCTCGAAGCGCTTGGTGTCTGCGTGGGCTCCCAGGACCAGTCTTCGGTCCGAGGCCCCCGGAAGGGTGGCCACCAGGTTCACCATGCAGACCTGCCCCAGGGGGGTGCGAGGCGTGAAGCGCTGCTCTTGAACCGCAAAACCCAGGGTTTCGAGCTCGGCTCGCAGCCATGAGCGCAGGCGCCCAGAGGCCTCACTTCCCGGTGGTCGGGGTCCCATCGACACCTGGGTCCGCACATGCTGAAACGCCCGCTCTCCCGAGAAGAGCTCCGCAGGCTCCCCTCCCCGACACCCCGTCACCACGGCCAGCATCACGACAATCCCTACAACGACCTTCAATCTGGACACGAGCACGGCGCTTCGCCTCGTCTGCTTCCCGACCTTCACGCCACGAAAAGGCCTGCCGATCGGAGCATGGAGCCTGCCTGGCACAGGAATCGGGCCGCAGGCGTCCAAATCCGACGACAAGAGACCTCACGGTCTGGGAAGCCTGCCAGGGGCCATCCCATCCCGCCAAAGGAGCACAAAGCATGTCCGGCACTTGGCGCACGAGGTTCCGGCGCTGCGCCCGAGCCCTCCAGCAGATGGTCCTGGTGACCCTTCTGGCCGTGATGTACGTGATCGGATTCGGGGTCCTCTGGCTGAGCATGAAGGTCTTCAACCGACGGTCCCTGCTGCCAGACCCGCCAGGCTGGTCGGAGGTGACCGGAGCCACCCCGGAAGAGCCCGAGTGCAACCACCCCTCCTGAACCAGGAGTCTGCCAGGGAACAGGCAAGAGGAGATGCGCACGTGAAACGGCTGGTCTACATCTTCAAGGAGATGCTTGCGATGATCCGGCGGCACCGGATGTACTTCCTGGCCCCGATCCTCTTGATGCTCGCCTTCCTGTCGTTCCTGGTCTACCACTTCGGTCCCGCGATCCTGACGACCTTCGTCTACGCGGGCTTCTGACCCTCCGGTGAGGATTCTCGGCCTCTCCGCCTTCTCGAGGTCGGCTGCCGCAGCCCTGGTCGAGGAGGGGCAGGTCCGGGCCGCGGTGCGCGAAGACCGCCTGGCGCGCACGACCGACGACACACTCTGGCCACTCCGCGCGCTCAATTCCTGCCTGCAGGTGGCCGAGGTGACCTTGGCGGACGTCGACCTGGTGGTCTTCCACGAGAAGCCGTTCCTGAAGTTTGCCCGCCTGGTCCGCGACTCGCTGGCCACCTGGCCGGCCTCCCGCCAGGCGACGCTGGGCACCCTCCCGGCCTGGCTGGAGGACGGGTTGGTCCCCAACCTGGTCCTGGAACGGGAGACGGGGATCGCATCCCATTGTGTGTTCCTCAAACAACACCTCGCGCACGCTGCCAGCGCCTTCCTGGTCTCGCCCTTCGAAGAGGCTGCGATTCTCTGCCTGGATGGGGCGGGCGAAGAGGCCAGCGCCAGTTGGGGGATCGGTCAGGGCAACCGGGTCCACCTCCGCCAGGAGCAGCGCTTCCCCAACTCGTTGGGGTTCCTGGTCCAGGCCGTGGCGAGCTATCTGGGCCTGCCCCGCCGGGGCGGTGAAGAGGTCCTCGTGGACCTGTCTCGAGCGGGAGCCCCCTCGCACCTGGAAGGCCTGCGCCGCCTCGTCAATGTCCAGGAAGACGGGAGCCTCCAGGTCGACCAGACCCACTTGCCCTTCCGAGCCGGAGGGCGCCTCTACTCCTCCGCGTTTGTCCGGACCTTCGGCCCGCCACGCCCGACGGATCAGGTTTTCGAGCCCCGCCACCTGGATATGGCAGCCTCCTTGCAGGCCCTGCTGGAAGAGGTCACCTTGGTCATGGCGCGACATGTGGCGCGGCAGACCGGCTCGAAGAACCTCTGCCTGGCAGGTGGCGTGGCCCGAAACAGCGCGTTGGGCACCAGAATCCTGGAGGAAGGGGTCTTCGACGACTGCTTCATCCCACCAGCCCCGGGAACGGATGGGGCAGCCCTGGGTGCCGCGCTGGCCGTCGGATGCGCCCGCGGCGCCTCCCGCCCGGCTCCTCTCCAGGACCCGTTCCTGGGACCCTCCTGGACCGCTGCCCATGTCCGCCGGGTGCTGACCAATGCGGGACGGACCTTCCGCGAGCCCGCGCCGGCCTGCCTGCCGGACACTCTCGCCCGACTCCTCGAGGAGCACGGCGCGCTCGGCTGGCTGGAAGGTCGGGTCGAATTCTCGTCCCAGGCGCTGGGCAGCCGGGGCATCCTCGTGGATCCCTCGCGCCCCGAAATCCTGGACCGCGTGCAGCGCCGTTTGGGTTCCTGCAGGCCCGTCGCGGGGGCCGGACTGGCTCTTCCGGAAGACCGGCCCGGCGACTGGTTCGAGCTGGACCGCCCCTCCCCGTTCGGGATGCTGTCGCCCAACCCGCGAGGCCCGACCCGCGATCGGTGCCGCGCCCTGCTGGCCGGGCAGGCCCGAGTGCCGGTCACGACCATCAATCCACGGCTCCGCCCGGTCCTGGCCGAGACCCTGGAAAGCCTGGGAAGGAACCGCGGGTGCCCCATCGCCGCGCTGCTGCCGTTGCAGAGGCACGGAGAACCCCTGGCCTGTCGCCCGGAGGAGGCTCTGGAAATCTGCCATCGCGCGGGACTGACCTGCCTGATGGCCGAAGGTCTGCTCGCCGAGCTCCCCGACCTTCCACCTGCGTCCCCCGCCCCCCAAGATGGTGCCCACGAACCTTGAATCCCGACAAGACCTGATGAAGGGCCTGGAACCGGCCGGGTCTTCCAGCCCGCAGCAGGACCGGCCCGAGGCCGGCCCGGAGGTGACCTCACGCTCCAAACGCCCCGCCCGAGGCTGGGAGCGGCTCGGGTGGATGACCTTCGGCGTCCTGTGCTCGCTGCTGCTCCTGGAGCTCCTGGTCCGCTGGTTTGTTCCCAACCCCAACATGCAGGTGCGGGGACTCTACCTCGAGGATTCGGATGGTCTGCGCCTGCGCCCTGGATGGCAGGGACGGATTCGCAGTCCGGAGTTCGACGTCCAGGTGACCATCGGGGCGGATGGCCTGCGTGCGGTGCCGACGCCGAATTCCTGGAACGGAAGGACCATCCTGGTCCTGGGCGACTCGTTCGCCTTCGGGTGCTGGTCCTCAGCAGAGCGGACCTGGCTGGCCGGGTTGGCTCGAGCGACCGGCGCCAAGGTGGTGTCTGCCGGTCAACCCAACGCCGGCACCGAAGTCGCGGCCAACTGGCTCTGCGGCCCGGGAGCCGCCAGACCAGCGGACCTGGTCCTTCTGGAGGTCTACTCGGGCAACGACCTCTACGACAACCTGCTGGGTCCAGACGCCTTCACGCTGGAGTCGGGCCTGCTGGTCCTGAAACCCCATGCCGCGGACCGATGGGAGGATTATGACGGCCTGACCGGGCCACCCGAGACGAGCGCGAAGGCTCCGCCCGCCTCCCGGCGTCCCTGGCTTCGGCGGATGCTGGCCCGCAGCCAGGCCTGGCAGCTCTTCCGCTCGGTGCTCCGGCAGACTGCGAAGCCCCTGCACCCCAGCCTTCCCCAAGCCTGGTTCCTGCGAAGCTACCCCCGGGAGATGAGGCAGGCCCTGGAGGTGACGACCCGTCACCTGGACCGGGTCCTGGCCGAGACCACCCGGAGGGGGCTCCCCCTGGTCCTGGTGGTGGTCCCTTCCTCGCTGGAGGTGGAGGACGAAGAATGGCGAGCCTGGCTGGAGCACACCGGTTTCTCGGAGGCCCTTTTCGACCGCAGCCGGCCCCGACGGTTCATGTTGGAGTGGGCGCGCTCCAGGGGAGTGGCCGCGCTGGATCTGCTGACCGATCTGAGGGGTCCCCAACGCGTCTACTACCGGACGGACGTCCACTGGAACGACCTGGGGCACCAACGCGCAGGCCACAGCACCGCGCGATTCCTTCACGAGAAGGGCCTGCTGGCGGACTGAAGAGCGCGTCTGGCGCCTCGAATCAGATGCCGCCACGGGTTCCAGCAGGAACACGGCCGTCGCGCCCCACTGATTGACACAGGGCTGGATCCGCGCATCCAGGACCCGATAGTTTCGGTTGAACCAGTCGACCAGCCCGATCAAATCCGGATCCCCGAAGGGACACAGCACCAGGAAGACCCGACCCGGCCCCGGCCGAGCCGCAGGAGGTGCGGCCGGCAGGGGGACCTGAGGCAACCCCCGATAACCTTCGTCGAAGCGGAAGCCCATCTGCCCTGGCCGCGAGAAGTCCACCCGGACGTGCTCACGCGCATAGGTGAAGTTCAGACCCATCAGCGCATAGGGCATGCTGACAGCCAGGACGTCGCCGGCTCGCTGGCGCTCTCGGATCCAATCGACGGCTCCCGGCCAGTCCTGGTTCCACAGGAAGGGGTCGCGGGGGAAGAAGGCCGCGGTCGTCAGGTTGACCAGCGCGATGAGCGCGACCAGGGCCGGAGCGTACCGGCCAGCCCCCACCAGCATCACCGTGACGAAGAACGCGGCGACCGGAACCAGGTAGCGGGGCTGGAAGGGCTGCACCCCCAGGGCTTCCCCCGCCAGGAAGCCGACCAGGGAAAGCAGGAATCCCAGACCCAGCAGAAGCGCCTCGCTCCTCTGTCCACGGCGCACCAGGCTCACGCAGCCTCGTGCCCACAGCGCCCACAGCGCCAGACCCAGCAGGTCCAGGACCCGGCCGGTCCAGGCGGGAGCCAGGTCCCGAAGACCCGGCCAGGCCGCAGGCAGGGAGAGGCCCGTGAGATAGGCCGGAAGACCCGCGAAATTCGCCAGACGGAGCGACCCGTTGCCCGCATCGACGACGTCCGGCTGGATGGGACCCAGCAAGCTCCAGGCAAACCACCCCAGACCGGGCAATGCTCCCAGAGCCGTGGCCAGAAGCATCCTGCGCCGGTCGGGAAGAGCCGGTGCCAGGGCCAGCCCCAGGCCCAGGGCCGCCAGGATCAAGAAGCCGCCGTAATGCACGACGGGCATCCAGCACGTGGCCGCCAGATACCCTGCCCACTCCGCGCCCGACAGACGCCGCCGACTTGCCTTCAAGGCCAGGACCATGGCCACGGCAGCCGCCAGATCCAGAAGGCCATACTGACGGATCTGCGCCTCAGCCAGCCAGAGCGGATAGGCGGCGGCCACCACCAATCCCGGAAGGAGGCCGTTGCCCAGGACCCGTCGACCGATCCGGAACACGCAGACCACCGCCAGGAGACCCAGCAGGACCGAGGGAAGTCGCAGGATCAAGGGGTCCGACGTGATCTGGACCAGGGGCTTGAGGAGGACGTACCAGGTGGGCGGATTCAGGTCTGCTCGGAGGGCCCGCGACATCTCCTCCAGCGGGCGGGAAGCGGCAAAGAAGCTGAAGGCCTCATCGTTCATGACCCCGGCGGAAAGGGCGGCGCTCAGACGAACCAACCCCGCCAGCAGCACCAGGACGAAGAGAACCCTGAGCGGCTCGTTCTTTGGGGGTTCCACGGTGTCCCGGGTTCTGCGAACCAGAAAGGCGTTCCTGCAGAGCCGTCCCGCCGACAGTTGCCCCCTCCCACGCGCCCGAGGCAGAGGAACCCCTCGGCTTCCGGCGTAGAATGCGGGGTGTCTGCACCTCCTCGAATCCTCCTCTCAGGCTACTACGGCTTCGGCAACCTCGGAGACGAGGCCATCCTGGAGTCGCTGGCCGGTGAAATCCTCCATCAGAGCCCCGCAGCCCGCCTCCGCGTGCTGACGGCCGACCCCGATCGAGCCCGAGAGATGGGACTGGACCCCGTCCCCCGCAAGAGTCCCCTCCCCATCCTCCGGGCCCTGATGGATTCGGACCTGCTGATCTCCGGCGGAGGAGGGCTGGTCCAGGACTCCACCGGTCCGGGAAGCGTGGCCTACTACCTCGGTCTGGTCGCGCTGGCCCGCGGGCTGGGACGCCAGACCATGCTCTTCTGCCAGGGCTGGGGACCGTTGAGGACCCCGACAGGCAGACGCCTCGCCCGCCTGCTGGCCCCCCTGGCCAGTCTGGCGACCTTCCGGGACGAGCAGTCCTGCCGCGACTTCCAGGCGCTGGCGCCCCGCGTCCCGGTCCGGCTCACCGCCGATCCGGCGCTGCTGCTCCCGCCTCCCCCGCCCGCCCGGATGACCGCCGTCTTGCAGGAGGAAGGCCTGAACGGATCGTCGGAGGACGGCGGGCCACTGGTGGCCGTGGCCATCCGGCCCTGGCCCGGGGCCCCTCTGGAGGCGCTGGCCCAGGCCCTGGGGAGCTTCTGCCAGGCGACCGGCGCCCGGGTTCTGTTCCTCCCCTTCCAGCCCGACCGCGACACCGAACCCTCCCGGGAACTGGCTGCACGTCTGGGGCCGCCGGCCCGGATCGCCATGCCCCGGTCGCCGGGGGAGACGCTCGGCCTTCTGGCCCGGGCAGACCTGGTCGTGGCCATGCGGCTTCACGCCTTGATCCTGGCCGCAGGTCTGGGCCTGCCCCACCTGGGGCTCTCCTATGATCCCAAGGTCGAGCGCTTCTGCACCCGGGCAGGCGGGATGCACCTTCCCTTGCAGGGACTGCCGGCCGAAGAGATCTCTGGAGCCCTGCGGTCCCTCTGGCAGGATCGCTTGACCCGGCAGGCGGGTATAAAGGAACGCGCCGACGCGATGCGCGACGCCGCCCGAAGGGCGGTCTCCGGGGCGCTGACCCTGGCCCGGACCAGGGACGTCCAGGCGGCCCTGTCGGTCCTGGACGGCAACCAGGGCCGCCCGATCGGCCTGTGAGACTTCCACCGAGGAGAACTGAACATGCAGACCCCCGCCCACGTGGTGGTGCTTGGAGCCGGCTTCGCGGGCCTGGCGGCAGTCAAAGCCCTGCGCAGGGCACGAAACGTCCGGGTCACCCTGGTCGACCGCACCAACCACCATCTCTTCCAACCCCTGCTGTATCAGGTGGCCTCGGCAGCCCTGAACCCTTCTGAAATCGCCGCGGCCACTCGGGCCGTCCTGCGCGGCCAGAAGAACACCCGGGTGCTGATGGGTGAGGTCACCCACGTCGATTACGAAAAGCGCACGGTCGACCTCGACGGGGGCCAGACCCGCCTCTGCTACGACTATCTGATCCTGGCCATGGGGGGCCGGACCTCCTACTTCGGGCAGGACCAATGGCAGCAGCACGCCCCGGGTCTGAAGAGCCTGGACGACGCCATCGAGATCCGGACACGCCTGCTGGCAGCCTTCGAACGAGCCGAGAAGGTCCAGGACCCCGAGGATCGCCAGCGCCTGATGACCTTCGTGGTGGTCGGGGGAGGGCCGACCGGCGTAGAGCTGGCCGGCGCCTTCGCCGAGTTGCGCCGCCACGTCCTGCGCTGGGACTTCCGGGGCATCGATCCGGCCTCCGCCCGAATCGTCCTGATCGAGGCGGCCGATTCACTGCTGGGTCCCTTCCCCGAGCGCTTGCGCCAGGACGCGGCCCGGCGCCTGCAGAAGCTGGGGGTCGACGTCCGCCTGAAGGAAAAGGTCCTCAGCATCCGCCCGGGCGTGGTCGAGACCTCGACAGGGCCCATCCCCACCGAGACATGCATCTGGGCTGCCGGCGTGGGCGGCCACGAACTGGCCGCCGACCTGGGTCCGAATCGGGATCGGGCAGGCCGGCTGGTGGTGGAGGAAGACCTGCGCCTGCCCGATCAGGACCGGGTCTGGTGCCTGGGTGACATGGCCCACTACGAGCATCCCCACACCCTCGACGGCCGGACCCTGCCCGGGGTAGCCCCGGTGGCCGTGCAGCAGGGCCGCCACGCAGCCCGGGACATCCTGCGTCTTCTGAAGGGCGAATCCACCCGCCCCTTCCACTACCAGGACAAGGGCAGCATGGCCACCATCGGCAGGTCGGCCGCCGTCGCCTTCGTCGGACCGGTGCAGATGACGGGTCCTCTGGCCTGGCTGGCCTGGCTCTTCGTGCACCTGATGTACCTGGTGGACTTCCAGTTGCGCGTCCTGGTCCTGATCCGCTGGACCTGGGCCTACTTCACGTGGAAGTGGGGGGTCCGCCTGATCACCCGCCCATTGCAGGAACGGCACTGCCCCCTGCCAGGTCTTCCCGACCCGCCAGAGGGTCGATAGGGGCCAGCGGCGGGGCCTCAGCGCAGGGCGCTGACCCAAAGCCTCTGGAGGCGGGCGCGTTGCGGGCGCCAGATCGGCAACGGGGGGCGGTACAGGGTCTGGAAGCCCTGCTGCTCGACCTCTTCGAAGACGGGCGTGCGCCCCAGCTCCGTGCGCGCGATCCCGTAGGAGGCGGCGGTCAGGCCGACCAGGCGCGCCACGAAGCGATCCGCCGAGCCTTCAAGCCGGGCCCGGAACAGTCGGCCCGGTTTGAAGAAATCGCGGAGGATCAGGAACTCCTCGCGCAGGCAGTGGTCGTACAGGCGCCCGAGCATCTGGTCCAGCCACAGGTCCAGATCCGGACGCTCGGGATCCAGGGAATCGATCTCCCGTTCCAGCGAATCCGAAACGTCCGTCCCTGTCTCCTGGACCACGTCTCGAGTCAGGCCCAACAACCGGCAACGCGTCGGGTTGTCGAGGAGCTCGGCTGCCCTCTGCAGGTGGATGTGCCGATGATGGAGGTGGAACAAGGCCCTCAAGACCAGCCCCTGCTGTTCGGCCGCCGGCAGGGTGGCGACCTCCGGGTGGAACAGGACCTGGGGGGTCGGTTCGGGCACAGCCCGGACCCAGAAGGGTTCTCCCCCGGAATAAAGATGTGCCTGCACGTTCTTCCGGCGGAAAAGACGCCATGCCAGGCGGTCCAGCAACTCGGCCGGCTTCCATCCTGCGGGGGCGGGTTGAGAGTCGGCCAGCAGGGCACTGAATTCGGGGTCTGGAAACGACACGGCCACCTCGCCCCGAGGGAGCAGGCGGTTGAGCAGGAACTCGACGATCTGGTCCGCCTGATCATCGTGCTCTTCCTCGACCAGGTTCGGGTCCAGGTCCACGGCCGCCACCCGCTCGCCGCCCTCCTTCTCGGCCTGTACGGCGGCCTCCCGCCCCTGCCGCACCAGGGCCAGGACCACCCGAGCGGCGGGACGGATGGCGCGGTTCCGTTCCTGACCCGAGACCCGGTCCAGATGGTCGAAGAGTTCGGGACGGTCGGCCAGACCTTCCAGGGCGCCCAGGACATCCCGGAACTGTTCCGCCGCGTCCCCGGCCTGAAGGTGAAGCCTGTAGTGGTGAAGTCGGGCATCGAGGGGCCCGCGTCCGGGAATCTGGCGGGCCCGGGTCAGGAACTCCAGGGCCTGGGGCGGGTCGTCGAGATGGATCTCGGCCAGGTTCAGGAAGAGCCTCTTGCGCTCTGCCGCATCGCGGACGGCCTTGAGGCGCTCGATCAGGACCGTATGCATGGCCTTCACGAAGCGGGCGGCCCCGGGCGACTCCAGCTCCTCAGCCAGAATCCGTCGGCCGATCTCCAAAGCCTCGTTGAAGCAGAAGGATCCGAAGTAGTTGTAGAAGAGACCTTCCTGGATCTCCAGCACGTCGGGATGCTCCTGGGACAGCTCCTGGAAGATGTCCCAGGCGTTGTCGAACTTCTCCAGGGCCACCAGCTTCATGCCCTCCTCGATCCGGGCACGCAGCGCGGGGTCGCTGGCGCGCCGGAAGGGGAGCTCATCGTCTTCCGCGCCCAGCGTTCTCCGGGGCGTCGGGGCCGAGTCCGATCCAGGCTCCGCCTCCTCCGGCGGAGCTTCTTCGCAGAGTTCCCGGGAACCCTCTGCCGCAAGGGTGGTGGCCTCCTCATGCGGCACCTCGACGGGATGTCCGGAGCCTTCAGGGACGTTCGGGATGGTCTCCTCAACCACGGGTTCGACCAGGTCCGGCGTGACCTGTTCCGGAGGGGCTGCAGCGACCGGTGGTGTTTCGACAGAAGGCTCCGGCAGCGATTCGGAGGCCTCCGCCCGGTCTGAGAGGGTCGCCCGCAGCCTCTCCAGCTCCAGCGCCAGGCGCTCGCGTTTCTCAGGAGTGGTGACCAGGCGGGACGCCGTCTCCTCCAGCGAGAGCAGCACCCGCAGGTGGGCCTGGGGATCCCGGCTGGCCGGGTCCACCTCGCAGCGCGCATAGACCCGTCGGACCAGGACCGGCCCGGTCGAGCCCAGCAAGGACTCCATCAGATCAGCCACGGCCCGGTCGGGTGAAGCCTGGGAATCTGCGGGTCGACTCTCGGGGCGGGTCGGCGGCTCGACCTTCTGCAAGAACTGCTCACGGACCTGGCGCAGCGTCTGTTCCAGGGCCTCCGAGCGGGTCGCCGCCGCCTGGCAGGCGGCCTCCAGCGTTGCCCTCTCCTGGAGGATTTCGGCCAGTTGGGCTTCCAGGTTGCCGGCCGACAAGCGGGCGTCGGCCAGTTCGGACCGGCTCTCCTCCAGGCGGCGGGAATGCTCCGCCAGGTCCGTCTTCAGGCCCCGGGATTCGATTTCGGCCTGTTCCCGACGGGTCTGCTCCCCCTCCAGCTCGTGAGCCAGCCGCAGCGCCTCGGCCTCCAGCTCCTCCTGGCGGGACCTGCTCCGGCGCAGCTCCTCCTCCAGGGCCTCCAGGCGCTCACTCAGGCGCTGGATCTGTCCTTCGAAATCGGCCTCACGAGCGACCAGGTCGTCCAACCGGGCCCGGGCTTCACCCAACAAGCCCTCCAACTCGGCCACCCGGCCCTGGTCCTGAAGCGCCTGCTGGCGCGAAGCCTCCAGGGCGCGGCCCAGGTCCTCGGCTCGGGTCAGGGCCTCCTGCATCTCGGCGCGGACCCGAGCGCCCTCCCGGCCGGACTCTTCCAGGTGCTCCCGCGCCTGCCCCAGGCTCTGCTCGGATTCCTGGACCTGGAAGACCAGCTCGATGTTCTTGGTGCCCAGGCCCTCGACCTCGGCCGCCAGACGCCGGTTCTCGCCCCGAAGCGTCTCCACCAGGCCCATCAATCTCAACTCGGCGGGCCCCAGGGTTCCGGAGTCGAGGCCCTCGGAGACCACACCGGCCTCCGCCTCCGGGCCGAAACGATCTTCGCGGGATTCCAGGCTGGAGTCCGGGTTCTGCGCCATGATTTCTGCCTCCACTCCCTTGGTCAGAAGATCTTCGCAGGTCTGGGGTCATCGCCTGCTCTGAAGGCTGGTTCGAGCGGCATTCAGTCGGGGAAGGAGGCATGAAGATCCCGGATGAGCTCCTGCAGGAACTCGCGCTCGTCGGGGTCGTCCACGGCGTCATCCGCCTCATTGAGCAGGCCTACCAGGTGCGCCAGCAACAGGCTCACCAGGGCCGGATCCTCGACGAAGTGGTCACGAATCCAACGGATCGTCCCATGAGCCCGGTTCAAGAAGACCCGCTCCCGCGAGACCCAGACCGGTGGCCCCAGGGGGCGCAGGCCCCAATCCAGGGATTCCAGACGACGAGAGCCGCGCTTGCGGACCTGTCCCCGAGCCACCAGGGCGAACTCGCGCCGAAGGGCCTTGAGCAGCTCGGCCTCGGGGTTTCCCGATTCGACTTCGGTCGCAGCGGCGCTGGCCTTCCGCTCGGAGGCGTCGGGAAAGACCGGCGTATTCAGCCTCTCTCCCAGACGTTCCAGGGTGTTCCCCCACCAGGCGGAGGCAGCGGTCCGCGAGCGGTTGGCGGCCTGCAGGGCGCCTGTCAGGACCTGTCCCAACCCAGGCGAGGAGACCTCTTCCAGATGAGCCTGACCCAGGAGCCTGGTGCAAAGCTCCCGGACCGGGCTTCCCGCCGGGAGGATCGGAAGAAGCTCCTCTTGATTGGACGAGTTCCACAAGGGCTTGCGCGAAACGCAGACCAGGCGACCCCGAGCCTGGTCCTCGGCCAACAGGGCGGCCAGCGAGACCTGGCGCCCTCCGACGACCTCGACCAGGGGCAGGGCCAGGATTCGCTCCAGCACCTCGCCGGCCGGCGAGCGCCCCCCCAGGGCCGAGCGTTCCTCCAGTGCGAAGGCCAACAGGGCCTCCCTGGCCTGCTCCCGATCGCGCCCGGACAGATCGGGATGGCGCTGAGCCAGAAGCCCATACAGTCGGACCTGGTGTTCCCGAAGTTCGCGCCGCTGGTCGCGGGTCAGGGGGAGCAGTGCCCCCCCCGCGTCCAGGCGAAAACTGCCTTCCACGATCGCCTGGCTCAGGTGGTGGGGCATCTCGAGCTGGCCCAGCGGCTGCCCCTGGTGCAGGGCCACCAGGCTTCCCCGACGCGCACGGGCGGGGAAGCCGATCTCTCCGGTCAGGGACGCCCCCTCCACGGAGAGGACCAACAGGCATCCGGACAGTCTGCGGGGCAGTCTCGCGGCCTTCTTGAGATGGGTCAGATACTGCGCGTCTCGGGCCAGATTCTCGGAATCGTCCCGGCAGTTCCGTTTCAGGACCGCCCGGAGAACCAGTTGCAGATCGGCATCCGCCTGCACCACCAGACGGCCGTCCCGGGGGATTCCGAAACGCGGCGACACCAGGAGAAAGGGCTTGCGTCCCATCCGCCGGCGGACCTCGGCCAGGCCCAGGGCCTGGTCGGGCAAGACCCGCAGGAGCGGGGCCTCCTCCAGGGCAGCGCGCACCGACTCCGGCAAAGCCGGCCAGGCCAGAAGCGACAGCAGGGCCCGCGCCTCGTCGGAGCCCGGCCTGGGAAGCCCGTCCAGGAGTTCCCTGGCCAACAGTCCCACCTCTGCGGCAAGGCTCTGCAGAAGCTCCTCCCATGCCTCATCCTGCAGCACCTGGCGGTAGCGGGCGTCGGGCTGGACCCCAGGGGCCTGGACCACGACCTGAACCGTCGGGGGCAGGACGCGCGAAAGATGCTGGAGCAAACGCCCCTCGAGCAGGACCTGAACCTCCCCTCCTCCCGCCTCGACCAGTGCCACCTCGCCCTCCAGGGGAGGGCGCAGCGCGCGGCGCGCCAAGGTGCGCTCGGAGAGGCGCAGCGGGTGCGGCGGACGCAGCAGGAACTCGGCCCGGGCCCGCTGGGCGTCCAACCAGGGACGAGCCGAGGCGAATCTCGCCCGGGGAAGAAGTTGCCGGATCAAGGCGCATTCACTTTCGGGCAGGACCAGCTTCCCCGGGACCGCCTCCAGGTCCAGGTCGCGAGCGGTCAGAAGCTCCTCGCCCTGTTCCACGGCCCCTCGGAGCCGGTCCAAGGAGACCAGGCCCTCGGCGGTGAGGAAGAGGGGGGCCGCAGCAGCCTTTTCCGCCAGGTCGGGCCAGGTCCGCAGGGCCACCTGCACCGAGGTGCGAGCCTGCACGGGGAGGCGCCCCTGATGCCAGGACCAGGCCAGCAAGACGCCGGCCCGGGTCTCCGCCTCGCGCACGAGGGCCAAGACTTCCGACCAGGCCTGGTCGGTCTGGATGGCCTTCCAGTCCGCAGCAGGTTGGAGCCGCGGGCACTCCATGACGGCCTCGAACGGGGGGCCCGTGGGAGTCAACGTGCGGGTTTGCAGGAAGACCCCCTCGCGCAACAGGTGGAGAATCCCTCGCTCGCCCCCGGTCACGATTCCCAGTTGACCTCGAGCTGAGCCGGATTCAATCTCGACCCGGACCAGGAGGTCGCCTGATTCCGGGAGGACAGGCTGGCGGCGCGTGCGGAACCGGAGCGCCAGCTCGCTCAAGCGGGCCAGCTCGGGGGCCGCCGGGGAGACCCGCCCGGGGAGGATCCCCTCCAGCACCCGCCGGGCCAACGAGTCGGTCCGGACGAAGGCGGCGTCCGGCCAGACCGGTTCGGGGAGGTCGAGCGGAAGATCGACCTCCTCAGGCTCGACGAGGAAGACCGTCGGTCTGGAGACCAGGCGATCCAGGCTGACCATGCCTTCCCGCATCTCGGCGAACCAGGGAAGGCTCCGTAGCGGTTCGGGCGGCATCCGGCCCCGTTCACCCCACATCTCGAAGGCCAGTTCCAGGTGGTCGCACTCTGCCGGAGTCCAAGGTCCCCCACGAGCGGCCAGCTCCTCGTAGAGCTCCTCTCCGTGGTGGTCCAGGCGTTCCAGGGCCTTCCGGAAGGAAGCCGTGTCCGAAGCAGCCGACCAGTCGTCCTCGATCTCCAGGTCCTGGAAGTCCAGCACCGCCACGTAGGACAAAGGCGTGGCCAGCTCGCGGGATTCCAGGAGGCGCCCGCGGTACAGGACGTGCAACAACGAACCGACATCGGTGTCCTGGGGTGAAAGGCCGACCTCCCCCGGGGGATCCTGCAGGCTGCGTCGGACAATCCACTCGCCGGGCGGCAGTGTGGCGGGCCGAGGACTGCGTTCCCAGCGCTGACGATGATTCCTCCGGCGCAGGACCTGCAGCACCCGCTCGCCGGCGTCCTGCACGGCCTCACCGAAGCAGAACCTCAGCAGGTGCAACTCCTCCGAATGACGCAGGCGGGCGATCCGGAACCCCAGATCGGCGGCATGGGGGGGTTCCCAGCACACCGGAACCTGCCCCAGGCCCTGAAGCTGCGCCTGCAACTCGGCCAGACTCAAAGCTCCTCCCAGATGGTCCTGCAGCAACGGAGCCGCCATGAAGGACTCCGGCAGATCGCCCTTCCATCCGCAGGCAAGATGCACCAGCACTCTTTTGGACTCTTCTGCTTCCTGACCCAGGCCATCCTCCCCGAGGGATGCCGCCAGAGCCTCGGCGCACGCGGCGCCGAACGCGGAGAGGTCCTCCAGCAGGGCCGTCAACCGATGGTCCTCGACGACATCCGAATGCGAAGCGTTCCGCCCCAGATCCTCGTGCCAGGCCACAGCCTGGAGGGGGACGGCCAGGGATGGGCTCCGGCGGCCGACCACGACCCCCCGGGAGACCAGCGTCAACGCGCTGGCCTCTCCTTCCCGGGACACGACCGCCCGGAAACGCGGAGGCCCTTCAGGGGGGAGCGAACGGACCGGTCCCAGCCCGCGCAGGTCGGGCGGCAAGCGCACATCCCTGCCTCCGATGCGGATGGGAATCGGCGCGTAGCGGGCCTCCCCTGCCAGCAACGCCTCCTCAGGCCAGTTCCTGGAGCGTCCTGGGCTCGCCCCCTCCACCAGCAGGCGGTGGCAGGAGAACACCCCTGGCCCCGAGGACTCCCCCTCCCGGGCCCGTTCCAGCCAGAAGCCGGAGGGGGACTCCAGACGCAGGTGCTGGATCGACAGGGTTTCCAAGGCTGCGCAAGCCATGGCCAGGGCCCGAAGGGCCGTCCCCACGGGGCCGGTGGGCACCGTCAACAGGTGGTCATCCAGGGCGGCGAGGCCTTCGGCGGGAAGAGGTTGCCCTCCGAATCGCACCTCCAAGGTCCCCCCAAGTTCAAGGTCCAGGGCCTCTGACCCCAGGACCACGGCGGCTTCGACCAGCTCCAGTACGTAGCGACGCGGGTCGGTCAACTGGAAGCGGGCCATCTTCTGACGCGCCTTGGCCCGATCCAGGGTGAAGAGCCCACGCGAATCCAGACGTCCGGCCTGGCGGAGTTCTTCCAGCAGGCTCATCGCCGTCTCCTCCGGGTCGGAGCGGGAAGCCTGGCGGGCGGAAATTCCCGGCGACGCCGGACGGCCCGTTCCAGGAGATCGGCACCCGCAGGCGCTCCCGCCTCCAGATCCAGGAGCACGCTGCGAGCCAGCAGGAATCCCGCCAGGTTGGGTTCCTTCCGCCCCAAGCAGGCACAGGGCTCAGACAACCCGCGGCCGGCCTGCAGGGCCAGGATGGGCCCCTGGGATGAATCGCGGCGATGAGCCCGGTCCAGGGCGCGGATCCGCACGGCCCGCGGCAGCCCCGCCACCGGTTCGACCAGGCGCACCTCCCGGATACCCTGTCCCTCCAGAAGGGCGCACAACTCTTCCAGAAGGGGCTCGTCTTCCGGCTGGACGGCAGATTCTTTGGGGAGGAACCAGCGCTGTGCCACGGGCACCGGAACCAGACCGGCAGCCTGGAGGGCCTCGAATCGGGGATCCGTCTCGCCCTGGACGAGGACGACCTGGGCGCCTTCGGCGGCGGCGGCCCGGGCCAGTTCGTCCTCCTCCACCGAGTAGCAGGGCCCCTCGCGGCTCCGCAGATCGCCCAGGCTGAAGCGACTCGAGTCCAGACCATCGAAGACCGGGATCCGCTCCACACGAGGACCCACTCCGGGCCACTGAAAGATGCGGGCGGCGGCCTTCCACAACTCGGCGGTGGGAGCCTGGCCCAGGTGCTCCATGAGGTGCCTGGGCATCCGGATGAAGGCCGCCTCCTCCACCACCCGCATGGCCTTGCGATAGTTTTCGTCCTGCAGGACCTGGTCGCGCGTCAGGGTGTGCTCGAGATAGCGCGAGCGGACCTTGAAGGACACCCCCGGCAAGGGAGAGCCTCGTCCTTCGAAGAGGGTGAGGCCCTGGTTATAGAAGCCGAAGAACGCGTCGACCGGGTCCGAGGGAGCCACCACGACCTCGGTCCCGGGTCCGGTGTGACGGAACTGGTAGGGTGCCTCCAGGCTGAAGGGTTGATTCAGCGGGACTCCGTCAAAGCAGACCTCCACCTCGCAGTGCCGACACCAGAAGACCAGCGTCTCCCGACAGTCCCGACGGAACTTCGAAAGCGCGGAACGAGGCATCTGCACGTAGACCCGGACCCGGGTTCCGTCGATGGGCTCGTCCAGCACGATCCGGTCGAAGGTCCGATCCGGATGGAACAGAACCCGCCAGGCCTGACCCGCGCGGCCGGTGTCCACCACGACCGCACGGGGCTTGACCGCGAAGACCGAGACGAAGCCGATCCCGAACTTGCCGATCTTGGTGAAGTCCCCCTCCTTGGAGGAGGCGAACAAGCGCGTCAACTGATGGTCGATGATCTCGCGGTCCATCCCCTCCCCGGTATCGGCCACCTCCACCACGGCGCACCCCTGCCCCGCGTCGTGGTGGACCCTGACGTCCACGCGGTTGGTGCCGGCGTCCAGCGAGTTCTGGACCAGTTCGCGCAGGAAGGCCAGGGGTTGGGAGAACTGCTCGACCAGAAGGTCCAGGGCAGCCGAGACCTCCGGGGCAGGCGAGGGAGTCCAATGAGCAGACATGTCGGGTTAACGGAAACAAGCGGCCCGGATCGTCCAAGGGGCCCAGGCAGGCAGGCGTGACATCCCAGGCTACTTCCCATCCTCGCAGCGGGCTCCTCCCCACGACCAGGAAGCCGGACGACCGAGGGGGGGGATGGCCTCTGCCGGCGAACAGAAGGCGACATGCCTCGACCGACAAGGGAGGTCGTCATCCGCCGTGGACAAGTTCTCCAAGAAGGCCAAGGAGGGGTTGCAGAAGGGCGTGGAGTTTCTGCGCCACCGCGCGCAGGAGACCGTGGAGCTGCACAAGGCCACGTCCCACCTCAAAGAGCTGCAGAAGCGCCACGAAGAGTGCATCCGGGACCTGGGATACCGAACCTACGCCATGCTGCAGAAGGGCACGCTGGACCAGAGGGTGCTGCGCGAGCGCTACGTCGAGGCCCTGGAGTTGGAGAAGGCCATCCAGAGGGCCATCAAGGAGCAGGAGAACATCCGCGACCGCTACAGCACGGATCTCCAGATCTTCGTTCCTCCCACCACCGCCCCGATCTATTGCCCCTATTGCCAGGCGACCGTCCCCCCTTCCTCTTCCCGGTGTCCCGAATGTGAAGCCCCCATGCCCGGTCGGACTGCCAGCCAGGAATCCCCTGGGGGCCCGCGCGACTCAAGGCGGGCCGGAGAGGACCCTCCCGGTCCCTGAGCCGAATCCGGGATCTCCCAGCCCATCCAGGAGATTCTGCGCCGGGGTGGAATCCCCGCGGCACCTCATGAAGACCAAGATCGCCTTCCTGCGCGAATTCCTGCGCAACCCCGGAACCGTTGGCGCCGTGGCCCCCTCCTCCCCCTCCCTGGCCCGGGAGATGGTCCGCCAGGCCGGGGTTCCCCAGGCGCGTACCATCGTCGAGTTCGGTCCCGGAACCGGAGCCTTCACCCGGGAGATCGTCGAACAGGCGGCCCCCGAGGCCCGCTTCCTGGCGATCGAGCGCAACCCGGCGCTGGCGCGGATCCTCCAGCAGGAGCTGCCTTCGGTCCAGGTCTGCCACGACTCGGTCGAGAACCTGGGTGCGATTCTCCACCGGGAAGGGATCGACCAGGTGGACTGCATCCTCTCCGGGCTTCCCTGGGCCGCCTTCCCCGAGCAGTTGCAGGACCGCCTCCTGGAGGAGGCCTGCAAGAACCTCGCTCCCCAGGGATTCTTCGTGACCTTCGCCTATCTGCAGGGCCTGCTTCTGCCTGCGGGTCGACGCTTTGCCCGCAAGATCCGGGGCAGATTCACCCATGTCGAGAAGTCCCCGGTGGTGTGGCGGAACCTTCCTCCTGCCTTCGTCTATCGCTGCCAGCGGTAGCGCTCCAGGAAGGTGCAGCCCTATTCGGTGATGCAGTCGTTGGAGGTGATCCGGATCTCCCGGGCCACCGTCTCACCGGCCTGACCGTTCGCGTAGCGGACGTTCTCGAAGGTCATCTTGGCCCTGAAGCCCTTCCACTGGTCCAGGCGATGGCTCTGGTTGGGAGCGTTGAGGGCCGCCTTCTTGAGGTCCCGGACCTTCACCCGGCAGCCACAGCGGTCGACGATCACCGTGTCCAGCTCCAGCAGGGCCCAGACGCCGCCTGCGTACTGGTGGCTGTAGTTCATCCTCAATCCATCAGGATAGACGCCCCGGGGATTGGTGCCGCTCCAATTCGTCCAGGCCACGAAGTTGATCGTGATGTCCTGGGTCTTTGGCTCGGCGGCAGCCTCGCGCCCTCCGACCGTCAGGAAGGCAGACAGGACAATTGCCAGCAGGGGAAGCCAGAAGAATCTCCTCAAAGTCATCAGGATGGACCTCCACAAATCAGGATTCCGCGATTCAATCCTGAAGGGCATCGAGAGCTCCGGAATATGATCTGCGTCAGGAAGAGGAGACAGGCGACCCTTCCGCGCCTGCCTCCCCGGCAGGAACACCCTGTCGATCCTGGGAATGCTTCCGCCCGGAGGCAAGCCATGAGCGACGTGACGATTCCCTTGGACCCAACCCGACTTCAGAACCTGCAAGACCTGGAGATCCCGATCCTGGTGCCGGGCCGGCTCCCCTCGGACCTGACCCGGATCCAGACCACCACCGAGAGGGGCCCCCAGGGTCCCGCCTTTCGAGTCGTCTTTCATACCTCGCCCCAGCGCTGGGTTGCCCTGCAAGGCTGCAGCGGAGGGGTCGGAGACGTGATGATTGGAGACGCAGCAGAGGACTTCGACACCGAGCAGGCCGGACCGGGCCGGGTCGAGTTCTACGACCCTGGAAGCCAGGAACCTGTCGATTTTCGAAGCCACTGGCTTCACCCCCAGACCGAGGGGGCCTTCTACTCGCTCAGCGGCCAGGGATTGACCGAGAGCGAAGTCCTGGAGGTCGCCAGCTCCTTGCGCTGGCTGTAGTCCTTCGACCCACGAAAAAACAACCCCAACCCGGCGCGCTCCGCCTGGCTGGGGTTGTCCTTCTTTCCGGACCGACCGGACAGCGCCCGGTCCGACCGGGCGCTGTGGCGGGCGCTACTTGCCCTGGTTCTTGTCCTGCATGTCGGCGGGCAGGAAGACCCGGCACTGGGTGCCGTAGTTGGTGGTCTGCTGGCGGTAGACGTCGGAGTACTCGCCGCCCTTGCCGTCGGAGATCGAGATGTGGCCGTGCTCGTGGCCATTGCCCCGGTCCCAGACCACCACGGCGCCAGCCGGCAACTTGGGGAGATCCTGCGGATTGACCTGGACCTCGCGGAGCTTGTCGCTCTGGGCCAACTGGTCGGCTGCCATGTAGGCGCTGGCCCCACTGGTCTCGATCCCGCACTCGCGCAGGGCCGCGCTGACGTGCTTGAAGCACCAGCCCCCCGAGCCGTTGCAGTTGCGCTGTCCGGCCTCGGCGATCTTCTGCCCCAGGGGTGAGGTCCGAGCCAGGGCCTCGGGGTCGACCGCCGGGGCGTTGGAGGCCCCGAAGGTGGTGCCGGCATCCGAGGCCGGAGCCGCCCCTCCGGCCGGAGCAGCGCCGCCTGCCGGAGCAGCGCCGCCTGCGGGGGCCGCCCCGCCCGCCGGAGCGGCCGCCATGGGAGCTGCCGCAGCAGCGGCAGGAGCAGCCGCAGCAGCCGCCGGAGCCGCGCCCTCAACGGGAGCCGCGCCGCCCGCCGGAGCCTGCGGTGTTGCCTGCGGGTTGGTGATCCGATCCAACTGGCGGGTCAAACTGCCGATCTGGGCCTCGGTGGCCCTGGCGCCGGCCTCGTCCCCCTCCTCGAGCTGGCGGGCCATCTTCTCGCGCAGCTTCTCGATCTGCTTGCGAAGCTGCTCGGCCTGCTGCTCGGGAGTCATCTTCTCGAGATCCTCCGGCTTGAGCTCCTCGCCCTCCTGAGGCTTCTCGGTCTCCTCGGCCGCCTCCTGACCGCCCAGGGCGTCCAGGTTCGGGATGGAGCCCCCCTCCTCGTCGGCCAGGGCCTCCGCCGAGATGTTGACCTGGCTCTCGGTGGACGCGGTGGAAGTCTCGACGGCTTTGGGTGCCGCAGCGGCAGCGGCAGGAGCTGCGGTGGACTGGACCACCGGGGAGGCAGGCGCGGACGTGCGGTTCGTGTTGATGGCAGAGATGGGTTCCATTTCAGACCTCCAAGAACGTGCAGATGCAGTTCGCTTTCCTGCATTCTAGACCGGGCCGCCCCCTCCCACCGCCTCAAGATATGAACATCCTGTTTCAAATGTGAACAACCAGACCAATCATGTTACCGATTCGAAACGCCTGCGCCCGGACCAGAATCATTGCACCCACCCAGGGCCACCTGCTCGTCCACGACGTGGCGCAGGATCGCCTTCATGGCATGAAGGGCTCGGGGAGGCCCCGATGGACAGAAGGCCTGCAAGCCCAGAAGGGCCTGATGCACCGCCTCCAGCGTGGACAGGCAACCTTCCGCGGGCTGTCGCCGGAACGTCACCAGACCCGGTTCGGACGGGTCCAGGCCCAGGCGAGGCAGAGCGGCCAGGTGGGGGTTGAAGCGAAGGATCTGCCGCGCCTGGCGCCAGGTTCCGTCCGGCACCAGCAAGAGCATCCGCCGTCCACCCAGGATCCGCCCCACCTCAGGATCCTGGGGATTCAACGAGCCCGAACCGGGATGGAGCAGGAAAGGGGCCAATCCGGAGTCGGACAACAGGACCGAAAGGCGCGGGTGAGCGTTGAAATCCAGCCCTACGAAGAGCTCCGCCCCCTGCACGCAGCGCCGGACCATCCGAGCGGTGTTGAGGGCTCCTCGCTTGTGATCCTCGCGAGGATGCACCAGGAGCACCACCTTGGGCCCCGGGAGGACCGGGACAACCAGATGGCAGTAGCAGCGGCTCCGGGCTTTGTGGCAATCCGGACACAGGGGGCGCACGGTTCCGGCTTCGTGGCCGAGCCTCCTGGTCCCCCACCCGAGACCCGGGAGATTCCGGTCCTCGGGAAGAAGAGTTGTTCGGCTCGCGTCCATCTCGGCACAAACCCATTCCCGGAGGCCCACGACATGCGACCTCGACTCCAGGTTCCGACCAGTCAGCACCTCTTCATCGTGCTCACCTTGCTGGCGTTGACCCTCTTCACCCCCTCGCCGGGAACCGCCCGGGAAGACCTGGCGGAGCGATGCCGCCAGGACCTGGCGCAGCGAACGTCCAGCCCCCTCGAGGGAATCCGCGTCGTCCAACGGCGCGACGTGCTCTTCCCCGACGCGGCCCTGGGATTGCCCCGACCGGGGGAGGTCGCGGCCTCAGTGCAGACCCCAGGCCAGGTCCTGGTCCTGAAGGTCGGGCAGACCTCCCATCTCTACGTCGGCTCCGATCGGACGTTCCGTTACGGGGGGCCCCTGGGTGCCTGGCGGCACTCGGCCCTGTTCCTCCAGGAGATTCCGGACGAACCCAACCTCAATGGTCGACTGGTCCAGACCTCGCTGGTGGGGACCAATCCGCGCGTCGTGCTGGTCGGTGTCAGCGACTTCGCTCCGCAACGGGACGGATCGCTGCTGGCCATCCGCCGGACCTCCCGCTCCAGCCACGACCTGCTCTATCTGGCCCCCGGAGAAGAAGGTCCAGGTCGCAGGCTCCATTCCACCTTCGCTGTCCTCCACCCCGTCTTGAATCCCGACGGGACCCGCTGGGCCGCCCTGGAGCGACCGCGCGTGGGAGGTGGCTGGGTGCTCATCACCAGCTCGCTGAAGGCCTCCCCCGAATCGACCCGTCGTTTCGCCCTGCCGGAAGGCACCCGCCCCGGAGACCTGGTCTGGGAAGAAGGCGGACCGGTCCTGAGGGCGGCCGGTTCGGACCGGAAGCGCTTCTGGCGATTGACCGACCTGGAAGGGGAAGGCACCTGGCAGGAGCTGCAGTCCTTCGCCTCCCCCGAGGAGCGGGACCTGATGCTCAACAAGAGCGAGTCCCTGAAGGTCATCCAGGTTCCGGACGAGCCGAAGGTCCAGGTCGCCCGGGTCTGGTTCAACGGAGATGCCCGGGTGCTGGCGACGGTCGCGCAGTTGCAGATGACCGAGTTCAGCTACCCCCCCTCACCGGACTTCGTGGTGGTCTCGGGGCGCTGGCAGGACGAACCTCGGGCCGTCGCGGTCGACGTCCAGACCGGCCAGGTCCTGAGCCTGCCAGCCAGTCACCAGGGCCCGACCCGGCTGTGGATGGCCCCACCGGCGGGACGTGAACGCCTGGAAGGCTGGCTCAAGCCCTGATCTGCGCGGTTCCCGGAGGGCGGATCCTCCTCGCCCCCCGGGAGCCGACGCTCTAGACGTGATTCCGCAGCATGAGCTCCTTGGGGTGGGGCTCGAGATAGGTCTGCCCCAGCAGGTAGGGCACCTCCAGGACCCGCGCATAGTGGGCCAGCATGGTCATCGGGACCACCAGGGGAACCAGCCCCGCGCGGTAGTGGGTGATCTCCCGGGCCACGTCCTGGCGGAAGCGGGGAGCCAGGCCCTCGCGAAGATGACCGAGCATGTGCTGCAGCACGTTGGCGTTCCGCCCCCGGCTGGACTTGCGGCGCAGGGTCGCCATGAAGACGCTGCGGTACTCCTGCTCCACCGACTCGGCCGGCCGGTTGGCCGCCCCCGCCACCAGGCGTCCCAGGGTTCGATAACCCCGCTCGTCGTGGGCCAGCAGCAGCATCTTCTCGGAGGTATGGAAACGCACCAGATCGCCGCGGCTCCAGCCTGGGACGAAGAGGCGTTGAAGTCGACGGAAGGCGAAGACCCGCTCGAAGAAGTTCTCGCGCAACGGCGGATCGCAGAGCCTCCCCTCCTCCTCCAGGGGGAGGTCGGGAATCCCGTCCATCAAGGCCCGGGCGAAGAGGCCGACGCCGTTCTTCTCGGGCATCCCCTCCGGAGAGTAGAGGCGGACCCGCTCCATCCCGCAGGTGGGCGAGCCCTTCTTGAGGATGAAGCCGCACAGCCCCAAAGCCCGCAGCTCCTCGACCCGCCGGCGGCAGAAGCGCTCCATGTCCTCGGTCCAGTCGCGCCCGGTCCGGTTGCCCTCCATGTGCACCCCGTCGGGACGGCGAATCAGTCTGACCGCCTCGCGGGGCACCCCCATGCCGACCTCCAGCTCGGCACACACCGTGACGAAGTCGACGAAGCGGGAGACCGTCCCGATCAAGAAGTTTTCGCGCTTGTGACCTCCGTCGAAGCGCACCTCCAGACCGGTCAGACAAGAGGAGATCCCGACGAGAATCGGCTGGTCGTTCATCCCGAGGGGTTCAACGCCGGGACGCGGTTCTCCCCTGGGCAGGCCATGCGGGGGGGAGGCCGCGAAGGTGACGGGGATGAGGCGATGGGCGTGGATGGGGGCAATCCTGGCGCTGCTGATAGCATTGCCAGCCTGGGCCGACCTGTCTGACCAGGAGGCCCGGGTGCGCCGCAGCGTCTTCCTGGTCCTGAACCAGGGCAGCGGGGGACAGGGCACAGGGACCGCCTTTGCCGTCGCCCGGAAGGGTTCAGGCCTGTGGCTGGTCACCTGCAGCCACGTCGTCTCGGAGCCTGGGACGCTCTTCTTGTGGGCCGAGGATCTGCAAGCCCCGGTCTCCGCGCGGGTCCAGGCCCGCAACCCCGATGCGGACCTGGCCCTGCTCCATGCCGAGGGGTTGGAGGCAACTCCCCTGACCCTGGCTCCGCCAGGCTCAGTCCGGGTCGGCCAGAGCCTGGGCGTGATCGGCTATCCTCGCGTCGACGCCTTCGTGAACAGCGGGATGGGGGTCACCGCCTCGCTCACCCGCGGAATCGTCAGCGCCCTGCGAACGTGGGACGTGCCGACACGCTCCAGGGTTCCGTTGATCCAGACCGACGCCGGCATCAACCCGGGGAACTCCGGGGGACCCGCCCTGGACTGGGAGACCTCACAGGTCCTCGGGGTGGCCACCGCCACCATGCGCGAGATGCAGGACACAGGCCTGCTGGTTTCGGTGGAGGCGGTCCGCGACTTCCTGGCCAGCAACGGGGTTCGTCTGCACGCCGGGGTCGCGACCCGGACCGTCCGTCCCCCCCAACGCCCCCGAACCCCACCAGGCCAGTCACCTCCGCAGCGCTTGGGACCAGGCTTTCCCTCCATCTTCGTGGTCCTCGGCTTGATCCTGGCCCTGACCGTGCTGGGTGCGGGGCTCTGGGCGGTCCTGCGCGGGGGCCCGACCGAGCCGCCCGACCCCGGCCCCGCGATCTAGGAACCCGCTCACCGCGCCTCGTCCTCGCCAGGCCAGCGATACACCAGCAGCACCTCGATGCGTCGATTGCGGGCCCGGGCCGACTCGCTGCGGCTTCGCTCGACGACGTAATGATACTGGCTACCGCCATAGCCGTCGGGAATCCGCTGCTGGTCCTGAGCCGAGGGGATCCCCGAGAAGCCGGCCGGACGATACTCGCCGTGGCCCTTGGCGGTGACAAACCATGGCGGAATCGTCCCTCCCCGGCGATTCTCGGGATCCACCATCAGGAAGCGGGCCACCGAGACGGCCCGCCGGGCCGAGAGCGACCAGTTGTCCTCGGTCCCCCCGCGAAAGGGGACCAGATCGGAGTGGCCTTCCACCTCGATGTTCTTGAGGTAACCCTGCTCCAGGAAGCCCACCAGGATCCTGCGCAAAGGCCGAATCCGGGCTCGAAACTCAGGCTTGAGATCCGAGCTTTCGGTCTCAAAGAGAATGCCCCGCCCGGCCTGGTCGGCGAAGATGATGCGCTGGTGCTGTCCGTCCGTGTACTGCTCGACCCCGGGTGGAAGCACCCGGCGCAGCTCGTCCTGGCGGCGTTTAAGCTCGCGGGCAGGGTTGAAGACCTCGACCGGACTGGAGCCATCCTGCCCCGACTCGCCCCCCGCCGCCTCGGACGAAGGCGGTGGCGCCAGGATCTCGGAGGCCAGGAACCAGGGGGCCGAGGCCAGCAGCAAGACCAGCAACAAGGAGAGAGAGGTCACGAAGTCGGTGAAGGCGGGCCAGACATCCAGCCGCCCAGTGCTGTAGGGTCTTTTCACCTGCCCTTTCTCCGCAAGAACCAGGCCAAAAGCCCCGTCAACACTCCGGCTCCTCCCAGCGACCAGGCCAGGACCACCGGGGGCACAATCATGTAGAGGATTCCCACGGCGGCGGCTCCACAAGTGGGCAGGAAGAGCAGGCTGGCCTGCTCCCAGCGCTGGGCCTGCCGGGAGTGCTGTTGCAGGCTCTCCAATCCTTCCAGGCGTGTCGAGAGCTGTTCCAGGAGCACCAGCAGCCTCGGGTCGGAGGTCTCCGGGGACGCTCCTGTCAGGGCCTGGGGCAGCCCTTCGAGGGCCCGGGTCAGCTCCTGCATCGAGGCCCCCAGTGCGGAGTCCAGGCCGACCGGGGGAGCGTGCGCGCCTTGGACCTTCTCCGCCGTCGCCGGCCGCTTGGCAGGAGACTTCTCAAGGAGGGCCTGCGAGCGGACCCGGAGGTGTTCCTCCATCCGAGCCAGGAGCTCGCACGCCTTCTCCAGGGCGCGGGATTGAGCCAAGGTCTGCTCGTGCCTGGCCCCAGCGGCCCTGGAGTCGGCTTCCAGCGCCTGCCGGACGGCCTCCAGACTCCGTGCCTGGGCCTGGGCTTCGGGCTTGAGATCCGCCAGCGCCTGGGAATTCCCCTCCAGGGTCTTCCAGATCGCCTCCAGGCCCTGGAGCCGGGCCTCCGCCCCAGGCTTGAGATCCAGCAGCGCCTGGGAATGCTCCCGCAGCTCCTGGCGGATCTCCTGGGTGGCCTTCAGCAGGCTCTCGTGGCGGGCCTGTTCCAGCTCGGCCCGCTCCGAGCCCACCCCCCCCGCGAACCCGGCCTCAAGCCGGTCCAGATGTCCGGTGAGCGTCGTGCGCAGGGTGTTGACCAGCTCCTGAAGGACCGAGAAGTCCTTCTCCTGGGTCCGGCGGAGCTGCTCCCCCAGGGCCTCGAAGGGGCCCACCAGGCGCTGGACCGAGTCCACCAGTTGCCGGTTTCTCGAATCCTGGGCGCCGGAGACGGAGTGGACCTCCTCGGCCAGCTTCTGGAAGCGGAACACCGAGTCCAGGAGGCTGCGATGCGCCTCCTCCAGGGCCTGGCGGTCCTGGGCCAGGCTTCCGCTGGCCTGACGAAACTGGTCCACCACGGCGTAGAGCACTCCCAGTTGAGCCGAGACCTGGTCGAACTGACCCAGGAGCCGGTCGGTCAACTGCGAGAAGTAGTCCTGCGAGGAGGCCAGGATCCCCACCGCCTCCTTCAGGGTGCCCAGGTCATCGGTCGGCGTGAGCAGGGGGACCAGCCAGTTCGCGGTCAGCTCCTCGAGAGGCGTCAGGACGTGACGTTCCTGGAAGGTCTCGGCCCCCCACAAGAACAGGGAGAGGACGACCGTCGCCAGGATGCCCGACAAGGAAGCCACGAAGGCGGGGACCAGCTCGGTCCCCAGCTCCTTCAGGCGGGTGGAGGCCTTCTGGATGCGGTCCCGGTGCTGCCGGGAGACGTCCTCGTCCAGGGCGATTCCTCCGGTCTCGCTTGCCTGGCGAGCTTCAATGTCCAATCCGTCGCGAAGGATGCTGCCCTGTTCGACGACCAGGGTGGAGATCTCGGGAACCGCCCGCAAGAGGCCCACCAGCGCCCCGCAGAGGCCCAACAGGACCAGCACCGCCGCCAGGGTCCGAGGGAAGGCCAGGCTGCGCTGGGCCCGGGCGGCCTCGGCCTCGGCCAGGGCCTGGGTCTGCGGAGCCGAGGCGCTCACGGCGCGCTGCTGCAAGAGCTGCTCGAGCCGGCGCCGGGGGGCGCAGTCTTCGGGCACCCCGTTGCGCAAGACCTTCCCCAGGTCCTCCGGCGTGCGCAGTGCCTGGTCGCGGGCCTCCCGGGCATTCGCCTGCAGAAGCTCAAGGGTCCTGGCATCCTGCCGGGCATCGAGGTGCTGGGACAGCAGCCAGAACAGGCCCAGACACAGGGAGACCCAGATCCAGAAGATGAAGAACTCCGGGCTGATCCCCTGAACCGACTGCACGACCGGACTGGTCACTCGTCCACCCTTCCTTCGTCACGCGAATCCCGGCCTCTGAGCCGGATGGGAATGCGTTCCAGCAGGCCCGAGGGTCCATCCCGGGCCAACAGGACCCCCTCCAGGACCCCCTCGGGCTCAGCCAGGCCGATCAACAAGAACTCCGCCTCCCCGCAGCGGCGGATCTCGAGATGCGAGTGGAACTCGGGAGGAGCCTCCAGCTCGACCGAGACCGCCTCCCCGTCGTTCCTATCCAGGGTCAGGCGCTGGAAGGGGCGCGGGAGGTAGGGGCCAAAGGGCAGGTCCACCCGGGCCAGGCTCCGGCGCAGCCGCAGGCGGCGATAGCGCATACCGACGCTCTCTCCCGCCTGCCCTCGCGCCACCAGTCGGGCCGAGAGGATTCCCTTCTCACTGCGGGGGAACTGTTCGGGCAGAAGCACCAGGGTCTTCTTCCAGGCACCCTCCCCCGCTTCGATCCAGACCGGCACCACCGTGGCCTGAGGCTCGGTCGAGAGCAGGACGAATCCTTCCAGGGGCCCGGCTCCCGAAAGGCGGGACAGGGAAAGCTGCAGACTCACCTTTGCGGTCGCCAGGGTCCCCAGATCCTCCGGGCGGACCTTCAGCCGACAGCGGATCTGCCCAGGCTGAGGTTCCACCCGCACCCGGACCACGCCCACCTTGGTGCGTCCTCGGGAGAGGTGGATCTCCCCGGCCAGACCGGCAGGATGACCCAGCACCTCGAAGCCCAGGGTCTGCTCGCTGCGCGGGGGCTGGACCCATTGGACAGGTGAGTCCAGGCGCAGCCAGGTGGCCCGGGTGCTGGCCTGGACCTTCACCTCGCTGGAGAGCCCCGAAGAGACCGAGAAGGCGCCGCGCCGCGTCGGGGTCAACCAGGCCGAGAGGCCCTGCGGGCCCAGGTGATACTCCCCGGCGCCGGGCAGAGCCATGCGGATCGCCGGCAGTTCCCAGGAGGCCAGCCAGGAGTGCCCCTCCTCCGGCACTGGCACCCGCAGCCCATCCCCGTGCTCCAATGCCACGGCGTTGACGATCTTGGGCCCGGTGGCGGCCTGGAAACGGACCACCCCGGCCGCATAACCTCCGGGGGGACCCGGCAGAGCGTGGCTGGGAGTCAGCGCCCAGCGGATCTCCGAGGGCCAGGCCCGAATTTCCTCTCGGGGGAGAACCTCCAGGCCAGGGGTTGGATCCACGGGATCGAAGCACTCGAGCCAGGCCTGACGGAAGAGCTCGAAGGGACGAAGCCGCGTCGTCCTCATGCCAGCAACTCCGGGAGGGTGAAGGGGACCTGGTGGGTCTCCTCCTCCGGGTCCAAGGGGCTCCAGCCCAGTTTCCCCTGTCCGTCTCGAATCTGGATCTCCAGGCGAATGGGCCCACACACCCGCAACTCGGCCAGGACCGACGAGTCTCCTCGCCCCGGCCCCAGCCAGGCCCGGAGCTGGAGGGAGGTCGGGCTGGCGGTGCGGGGGCGAAGGTCGAGAGTCTTGAGGAAGGGCTCCTGGGGCTCCCCCGGCTGCCAGGCCGCCAGAGGGCCTCGCCGATGTGCCTCGCAAATCTGGATCTGTGGACTGGCCAACAGACGCATTTCAACTGGTGCGGGCCCCGCGAAGAGCCAGCCGGCCAGCCGGGCGGCCCCTCGGGCCAGGTCACTGAAATCCGGGACCTCCGGGAGGGAACAGGTCTCGCAGGGGGGCACGGGGGCCTTTGGCTCCGGGCCCAGACCCAGAATGGTGGCCCGCGGAAGGGCCTCACGGGTGAGCCGGACCCGCAGACCCCTGGGGTCCCCGGGGGGGCCGGGAATCCAAACGGTCCGGGCCGCACCTCCGGTCTGGAGCTCCTGCCCGGCCAGGGCCTCGACGTGAAGCGCCAACCAGGCCAGCGGCTCGGCGGCCAGCAGCAGGGGGCGGCGCAAGCGGCTCACAGCCCAGCGCCGAACCTGCCGGGCCGCCCGCGGGAAGGCCCCGTAGGGGAGCACCATCAAGAGGGGCCGGGGGGGTGGAAGAGGGACCTCCCCGGCCTGGAGCAGACCGGCCCAAGGCTCCAGCAGGTCCTCGAAGGTCTCCAATTCGGCCAGATCGACCAGGTCGCAGGCCAGGTCGAGGTCCACTTCCGGCTGCTTCGCAGGCTCGTCGGGACGGGGCCCCACCACCAGGCCCCCTTGCTCATCCGGGCGCACCCGGAAGCGGGTCTGGAAGGGCTCGAGTTCCCCCGTCGGGACGAGCACCCGCCCCGCGGCGCGTGGAGTCAGAAGCAGGACCTCCGGCGTCGCCGAGCGGTGGGCAGGCCGTGGGTTGGCCCTCACGGAAAGACGCTGACCTCCGCCTTGCGCAGGATCTCGCCGGTGGCGCGAACCCTCAGGCCGGGGCGCAGACAGAACGCAACCCGCCCCTGCAAGCCGGGTTCACCAACCCGTTCCACCCGCAGAAGGCTGTGGCAGGCGGCCTGCATGAGGTCCCCCCGGCGCGGACGGACCTCCTCCAGACCCGCCTCGTCCAGCAGGTCTTCCAGCGCCTGCTCAAAGAGCCGCAAGGCCTCAGGCTCCAACTCCTCTCGACGCGCCAGGTCCTGGAGGTCCTCCTCCAGGTCGGGCATGCGCAGGAACAGGAAGTCGCGCACCCGCACGCGGACCGCTGCTTCCGGGCCCCGCTCGACCAGGCGGGCCTCCAGGAGGCGCAGAATCTCGCCAGCCCGACGGCGGAAATGCTCTTCCTGATCCAGGGTCTGCAGGAGCGTTCGCAGGTCCTCCAGTTCGCTGGCGATCCGGCCTGCCGGCTCGGGAGGAAGAGTCCGGGCGAGCTCGGTCAGGCTGCCTTCGATCTGCAGCAGGGCGTCGCGGGAGGGCAGCACCAGTTCGGGGAGTTCCTCCTCCTGCGGATCTGTCGATGCGGGGACGGGCACGACCTCCTCCAGGTGCGCGACCAGGGGGGAATCCAGTTCCCGGCGCAGGCCCCGGACCTCCCGGCGCAGGCTCTCAACCGATTCCGCGAGGCCAGCCAGGGGCTCGTCGCGGGTGGCCTGCAGGCTCGCCAGGGCTCGTTCCAGGCCTCGGAGATCCTCCTCCTGGGCCTCCCGCCCGGCGCGCAGGTCGCGGCAGCTCTCGCGGAGCTTGTCGAGTTCGCTCCACAGTGGCTCCAGTGAGCCCTCCAGGGCCTCCAACCTGTCCATCGTCTCGTCCTGGGTCCGCTCCGATTCCTGAAAACGGTCCTCGACTTCCCTCTTGATTTCGGACAAGGCGTGCAGGGATTTCCAGATGGTTCCCAACTCTGCGGAGAGGCCCTGCCGATCCCGCTCACGAGCCTTGTCCTGCTCCTGCGAGGCCGATTCCAGCCTGGCAAGACGCCGCTCAAGATTTTGGAGCCACTCGTCCGTCAAGTCCCCACCTCCCTAGTAGCCTCGGCCCAACTGGTCGGGATCGATCGGTGGGAAATCCTGCACGAACGCAGGTTCCCCGCCGTCCTGCTCGCCCAGGGTCAGGCGGACGTGCAGGCGCAGGTCGGGGGAGAGGCGCAGGCTCAAGGTCCCGTCCAGGCCCCACATCCCGAGATCCTCCGGGATCTCGAAGTGGTAGACGCAGACCTCTCGGATGTCGGGATTGGGAGCCCCGCCGGGCAGGCTCAAGCGGTCCTCCCTCCCGGCGTTCTCCAGGATCCGGATCAGGTTGGGACCCGATCGACTGAACGAAATCGTGGTCTGCCCTGCCAGGCCCTCCGGCGGAATCGGCAGGCCGTCCCCGAGGACCTCCTCGAAGAAGCTGCCGCTCGCGCGTTTGGTGGCCACACCCAGACGGCAGGTGGAGAACTGGCCTGCGCCCTGGATGTCCAGCACCACCCCCTCGTGTCGCGCGGAGACCGGGCCCAGGTTCAGGCTCAGGGGGGCTCCCTCGACCACGCAGTGCTTGAGGTCACCTCGGGGGCGGGCCTGGCGTGCTTCGGGGAAGGCCCGCGCCAGGCTGCGTTCGACCTGGGGCCAGAGCGAGGCCCGGCCGGACAGGAGCACGACTTCCGGGCCCCGGCCCAGGCTGGAACTCACCAGGCCCCGAGCCACCGAGACGGTCTGCTGGATCCCCTCCTCCAGGAGCGCCTCCACCTGGGCCCGTTCGGGCCATGCTCCGGCCAGGAGCTTGTCCAGACCCACCCGCTCGACCTGGTTGTCCACCAGAACCTCCAGGCGGGAGTGGTCCAGGCCTGCCGGCGGACGCGCCTGGGCGGCGTCCAGGCCTGCGGCCATGGCGATCTTGACCGATTCGGCCCAGAAGAGCAGGGTCGCACGATTGCGACGGGCCGACAGCTCTTGCGAGAAGGGAACCCGGGAGGGCTCGTCCGGGATCTCCACCGACCTGCCTTCGCGCAGCCGCCGGGCTCCGGTGAGAGCCTGGCGTCGCAGCAGGGTCAGAACGGCCTCGGTCATCTCCTCCCCGCCGAAGCGCGGGTGACCCGAGGCGCCCAGGATCCGGACCCGGACCCGATAGCGCCAGGCCCCGGGGGAACGCAACCCCGGTTCCTGACGCTGCTCCGCCAGGGCCAGGAGCCGACGTCGCAAAGCCTGCGGTTCGGGGAAGACCTCGCGGGTCTCCACGATCTCGTCGGGGGTCCCCTCGCCCTGGCCCAACCTCAGGCTCAAGCGGCTGGCCGAGCGCGGACTCCGGACCAGGCGTTCCCAGGCCTCCGGGCTGTCTGCGAGCAGCACCGCGATCGGCAGCCGCCCGGCCAGGGACTCCGCAAACGCCCCGACAACCAGGCGGTTGGCCTCGTGGTCAGGCGCTTCCTCCTCGACTCCCGTTCGGGCCAGGCGAGCTCCAGGACGGCGAAGAGCGACGACCTCCTCGGCGCGCTGCAGGATCTCCCCCAGGAGCGCCTCCCGCAGAAGGTCCGACCAGGCGGGGGTTTCGGACAGTCTCTCCAGAGCCGAGGCCTCCTCCAGCTCGGGTTGGGAAGGTTCCTCTCCCGGCTCCGGCCGGATCGACCTGCGCCAGGACTCGACCTGGAGGAGCGTCAGATCCGTCGTCCCCCCACCGCAGTCGAAGACCAGGACATGGTAGGCCACGTGGTCCTGACCGCCCTTCTCGTGCCAGGTCGAGTGGGTCTGCGGGTCATTCAGGAAGGACAAGGCCGCCGCCACCGGCTCCTGGACCACCACGATGTCGGTGATCGCCAGATCCGGGCGCAGAGCCTGGAGATGCTGGGAGAAGGCCCGGGCAGCGGCCCCCTTGAGTTCGTCGACCTGGCGCAGGGTGAAGCGGCTGGGATGCGAGAGGAGCAGGCGGGTGGGCAGCAACTGGTCACTCTCGAAGAGGCGGGTCCCCCGCTCTCCCGCCCGAGCCAGGAAGGCGGCGGCTTTGGAGGCCACGGCGCTGAAGAGGTCTTCCAGGACCTCGACAGGCTTGAGTTCCCGCTTGACCATCTGTTCTTCGACGGGGACGATCTCGAAGCGATGATCGGGGTCCCCGGTCCGGCGCTTGACCCCGAGCACGGTCGAGCGAGGGTGGTCCAGGAAGACCGACCAGGCGTGGTGCCCCACCTCGTAATCCCGCTCCTTCTCCAGACGACGGTACAGGACGGCCGAGAGGAGCGAGGAGCGGTCTTCGGCAGCGGGTGAGCGCTCCAACTCCACCGTCTCGACTCGCATCGAGTCGTCCACCAGGGCCGCGCAGGTGCTGGTGGTTCCCAGATCGACTGCCAGCCAGCCCGGGAAGACGCGAGGTTCACGCACCTCGACGGCCAGGTAGCGGTGCCGCGGATGCCGCTCGTTGGTATGGAAGACCAGGGTGAAGAGATGCTCGCGCCCCGGCTCCAGTCCCGCTCGCAGCCCCAAGGCCACGGTGCGGTGCTCGGTGCGCGACAGGGTACAGGGGAACTGGTCTGCTCCCCTGCGGATCTCCAGGTGCCCCTCTGCGGGCAGGATCTCCAGTCGGGTGATCTCCAGCGCGGTTCGGTCCGAGCGGGCCTCCGCCCCGTTGCGCACCGTCAGCTCCAGAAGGTCCCCCTCGCTGACGCCGCGCACGACCGACCAGTCGTGGCGGTCCTGGAGGAAAGGTTCCACCACCAGCTCCGGAGTCGCCAGGACCCGGGCCTCGAGTTCCAGGCGCGGGGGAGTGTCCTCGCGGCCCGTGCACTGCAGGTCCAGGCTGAAGAGAACTCGTTCCCGAAGATCCGAGACCTCCGAAGCGGGGATGACCAGATCACCATGCAGGACGGAGCGTCCTTCCGCCTCCAGGTCGAGCGGGAAGGCGACGTCCTGGGACCACTCCAGCCGTGCGAATCCCGGAGAGACGACGGGAGGGGCCAGGATCCGGCTGCTGCCGCGCTGCAGGATGAGGTCCACGGGCGTCCGGATCCCCTGGTCCCGGACGGTGCGCAACTCCACCCGGGCCGGCTCCAGGGCGAACTCAGGCACCGGAAGGATTTCCAGGAACAGCTCGGCGCGATGGCCCTCGGCGTCCAGGGTCAGGGTCACCCGCTCGCCAGGCCCCTCCTGAGGCGGCTTGAAGCAAGCCAGGGGCAGGCGATGTTCCTCCCGGTCCTGGAGAAGGACCGGACTGGCGGGGTCCTCCACCCTCAACCAGGAAGCGGAAGACGACACGCACCCCGGCGACAGACGGACCGAGCCGGTGCGGCCCTCGTGTCGGACCACCACCCGCAACTCCGGCCTCTGGCCGTGCCTCAGGTGCGGCGGGTCCAAGGGCTTCCATTCGCCCTGATGGCGGAACTCCAAACCCAGGGTCATCCGCGTCTGCGCAGCGCCGCACCAGGGGCAGAAGCGCTCACCAGGCAGAACCTGGAAGCCCGGACAGCCCTGCGCCTGGCAGTGGAAGCGCACCGGCAGGGTCAAGACCGGGAAGGCTCCGGTCGAGGCATCAGCCAGCGCGCATCGCCCGGGCGCCAGTGCAGGATCCCTTCCGGAGCCTGCACGATGGCCTCGGCGCGCGCGAACAGACGCTCCCAGTCCAGAACGGCTGCCTTTGCCACCTGCTCGGTCCTGGCCAACTCGGCCTTGAGGACCTTCACCGCGAGCATGGGCTCGAACTCCAGCTCCTCTTCCGGATTGACCAGATTGATGTGAGGACCGTAGGCCGCGGTCAGCATCAGCGTCAAGACGGCGTACCAACGCGCCATGACCTCCAGTTCCGGGGTGGCCTGGAGCTCGCCAAGCCTGGCTTTCACCTGGTCCAGGACGCCCCGGCGCAGAGCCGCATCCGAGGTCAAGAGAACCACTGCCCTGGCCCGCGAGCCCAGTGGCGTCGGGACCGACATGGCGCCTTCCCGTCTCTCGAAGACGTACTGTTTCTTGGTGAACTTCAGGATGTCGAAGGCGGATCCCAGGAGGAAGGCCCGTCGACCCGCCAGCACGGCCTCCTGCTCCTGCTCGGTCAGGATCGCCAGGTCGGCGAAGTTCTCGTCGCGCCGGTCGATGTGCAGTTCCTCCAGCGCGTACATCCTCAGGTAGGAAACCCTCATCTCGCTCAGACGCGCCGAGTAGTTGACCGGGAATCCCCCGGCCTCCTGATAGAAGAGGATCTCTCCGGTCTCGGGGACTTCGGTGAAGGTGGCCTGAGGGGCCACGTCGCGCACGATGTAGCGGCGGATCTCCTCCGCGAAGTCCTTCAAGGCCTGGTTATCGGCCGGGTCCATGTCGGGGGCAGGCCCCGGCAGTCCGATCTTGCGCACCACCTGGGTCGACGGGAGCTTGAAGGCCCCAGGGACCTGGCTGCCCGTCACCCAGAAGCCCGAGCGGCGATACAGGTCCTTGAGCCTGGCCTTCCAGGCCTCCCCGGGATGATGGCGCCGCAGCACCTTCAGGACGTGGAAATCCGCGGGGATTCGGGAGAAACGCCTGCGGGCGGCCGAGACCAGGGCCTCCTCCCAGCGGCTGCTCAACCCCTGGGCGTGGTCCTGACTCAGACCGCTGATCTGGCGTTGCAGGATCTCCAAGGCATCCTGGCTGGCCTTCCTGAGGTCCTCCGGCCCTTTGACGTACGCCTGATAATAGGTGGGCAGGAACTCATCCGCGCGGTAGAGGACGTCGGAGTGGGGGCTGTCCTCGGGCGAGGCGAAGTAGCTTGAACGCTCACGCAGCGCGGTGGCCAGGGACGTCAGGTTCTTCTTCAGCCGCGTGAACTGCTCGACCAGCCCGCCGCCGATCGTGCCATCGGGCCTCGGCTGACCCGTGATCTCCAGGGCCAGGGCGCGCGCCGTGCGGGCCCCTTCCAGGAACAGACGCCGCCGCAACTCGCTGCGCAGGACGCCCGGCTGACGCAGGTCCCCGACGGCCGCCTGGGTGACCCGCATCGTCAGGTACTGATGGATCGTCCCGGTCCGCCCGTCGATCCCCCCTCTCCGCTCCCAGCGGGAGGCTTCCTTCAGCCAGCCATCCAGTTCGCGCTGTCGGGAAGCGGTCACCTCCTGTTGTTCGCTGGCCTTCAGCTCCAGCTTGACCGCCAACCCCTCCAGGGCGTTTCCCAGCTCCTTCAAGACGGCCTGGACGTGGGCCAGGCTGTATCCCTCCACGTCCACCAGACGGAACGACCACCTGCGCAGGGCCTCGCGGCGGGCCTTGAGCCACGACTGCGAGTTGCCCCGGATCATGCGCGGATGATGCCCCCAGTGCTCGGGTTCGGAGTGGACCTCCTCGGCCTTCAGGCGCGCCCGCTCCGACTCGAGCCGCTCTTCCAGGAAGGCTCGCAGGAGTCGCCCGGCGCGACGGGGGACCCCGCGTTCCACGTCGCGACGGACCTGGTCCCGGAATCCATCCATGGCGCGCATCAAACCCCGCTCGTTTCCCTTGGCCGAGTCCCCGGTTCCATCCGGGTCCTGCAAGGCGAAGAGGAGGTCGTGGCGACGGGCGTCCTCGTCCTCGACCAGCTCCAGCTCGGGCAAGGCCTTGACCCTGAGGAACTCGGGCATGCTGGCCTGGTTGGGGGCCTCTGCTCCAAAGCCCCCCCAAAGGTCGACGACCTCGGCCGCCAGGCGATAGGAGCACGCCGTCATGATCCGGTGATGGGGCACCGAGATCGAGCTGAAGCCCAACGAGAGATAGCGCTGGGGAAAGCTCTGGGTGAAGCCGTCCTGATATTTTCGACGCCAACAATCCGTCAGGAACTGGGCAAAGTTGACCCGGGCGCTGCGCTTCTCGTCGGCAAAAGACCCGTGCGTGAAATCCTTGAAGATCGATTCCGCCAGGGTCTCGAAGATCATCTCCTGGCTTCGCGGATTGGTTCCGACCGTCAGGCTCTCGCTGTTGACGTGGTCATACACGTAGGTGCAGGCGAAAGGAGGGATGTCGATCTGCCTGGGATCGGTGGGGTCCCAGGTGGCTTCAAACCTGTGGGTGCCATACTGGTAGTAGTTGAGTTCCTTGAAGAGGGCGTAGCCATTGGCCCGCATCCGATCGTTGGTGATGTTCCCGAAGTGGCCTGGGAAGACCAGGTGCGCCAGCACATTGGCCTGTTCCCCCAGCAGATCCTTGATCAGGAAGCCCATGTCCAGCAGCATGCCTGAACCGGTCCCTCCCGCCACCGAAGAGACCAGGATCACGTTGGTGGGCGCCCCGAAGTCCACATCGGCCAGAATTCCCAGGCCGTTCAGGACCGGGGAGTTCTGCATCCGTTCCTGGTTGTGGATGTCCCGCACCCGGCCGTGAGCGTGCTCGAGTTTGTTCCGGATGTCGTTGTAGTGCTTGAAGAAGGCCAGGCGGCTGTAGGCCCGGATCTGTCCGGCCCCTTCGGTCACCGTCCCCAAGGCGCTCAGCCCCGGATACCACCAGTCCTTGATCCCCCGGTTCTCGGGGGCATCCAGATGCTGGGTGATGGCCGCCGTGTCCTCCAGGGTGACGATGGCGCGTTCGGAGTCGGAGAAGCGGGCAAACTTCTTGATCTCCTCGGCCAGGATGTGCTTCTCGGAGCGGTCGGTGTCGACCCAGAGGTAGCCGACGATGGGGAACTCCTGAAGATTCCCGAACTTCTCGTAGAAGCGACGGCGGACCCGCAGAAGGACGTCTCCCCCGGTGCCTCCCAAACCGACGAGCAGCGTGGGCCGGATCCGGATCTCGTTGACTGGCATGGCATCCATGATGACCTCCTGGCCTCAGCGGGCGTCCAGGGCCTTGCCCGTGAGACCCACCACCAGGGTGAGCAGGGCGAAGGCCGAGAAGGCGGAGACGTATCCGAAGTATTGGACGTGAGGTCCGTTCACGCCCGGGTTGAACCAGGCCCAGGCCGCGGCCAGGAGCAGGGCAATCCAGAGCGCGACCGCCGCTGCGGTTGAGAAGGTCAGGGCCGCCGAGACGGAGAGCCCCCGCCCGAAGAGCAGACCCCGGAAGAGGTAGCGTCCCGCCGCCAGCCACGCAGCCAGGGCTCCGACCAGGCCGAAGAGCGCGATGGCCCCCTTCTCGGCATCGGTGTGGAGGTTCTCGTTGGTGTACAGCGAGAAGCGATTCTGGGGGGTCTCTCCCTCCGGGGGAGCCACCACTTCCAGGACGTAGGGGGACCCGACCAGACCTGCGTGGGGGTCGCCCAGTCCCTCGCGGTACGCGAAGCGGAACTCGTACTTCAGCGAGAGTTCCGGGTCTCGGAAGGCCAGCAGGGCGACCCGCACCCGGGGCCCGCTGACGGCGAAGGGCTCGGGCTCACCGTCCACCAGGAAGGTCAGCTCTCCGGCCCGGACCTCGGTGCGCCCTCCCAGGCTCTCCTGAGCGGGCAGCGAGATCAGCAGATCCGCCGTATCGGGAGGCAGGAGCGGATAGGGTCTCTCCTCGGCGTCGTGCAGATCGATGTCGAATTCCAGGATCCGAAATTCCTCCGAGCTGGCCTCTGAAGGCTCCGGAGATTCCGGAACGGCTCGGGCCGCCTGGACGCTGACGAACAGCAGGACCAGGATCGCAAACAGGACTCCTCTTCTCACAGGGCAGGGCCCTCCTCCCGAGACTCCCCCGCGGGAGCTGAAGATCCCGCCTCCAGGAGGAAGCGGGTGGCTCCCCCGCCGGGGGGTTGCATGACGAACTCGCACTCCCGACCTTCCAGGTCCAGCGGACTGGCCTCACCCTCCACCAGGACGCCCTCGGACGGCAGGACCCGCGGGCCCCGAGGCCCAGGAACCAGAAGGCCCAGCTCCACCCCACGCTGCGAGAGCAGCCGGTGACTGCGGAAGAATCCCCCCAATCGGAAGAACTCTTCACCATCGGGCCCCTGCAAGCGAAAACGACGCCCGGCCGCCAACCAGCCCAGAAGGACCACCCCCAGGATTCCCATCCCCAGGAGGGCCAGCCCGGCCAGGCCCAGACCGGAGGAAGCTCCCTCCCCCACCAGACGCACCGGCAGGCGGACGGTGAAGGTCCGGACATCCGAGGTCTGCGAGCCCCCCTGATGAAGCATCAGGTCCAGGATTCGGAAGAGTTCCTTGACCTGAGCCATGCGGCTGAGCGTCTCCGGGTCCACGGCGGGTTCCAGATTCCCCTGCCCGCCGCCGGAGTTGATCTCGACCGTGGCCTGGAGTTCCACGTCGGCGTTGAGCGGGGGCACGTTGCCCGAGGGGGAGCGGGGAACGGTGAAGGTGAGCAGGTAGGAGTCGGCGCTCTCCTGGCGCGGCTCGACCGAGAGGATCCGCCGGTCGAGTCGCGCCTCGGTCCGACGCGCCGCTCCCAGCTCCCGGATCCTGGGCGCCGCCAGGCGGGCCTTCTGGATCCGCCAGCCATCCAGGCGACTGAGGAAGGTGAACCGCAGGCGCCCCTGGCAGACCTCCCCCCCCGGCTGCAGGCGCAAGGAAACCAGATAGCGCGAGGCATCTCGAGCCGCCACCGGCCAGCGGTCAGGGGGCAGGCCCTTGCCAGGATCCGAGAAGACCTTCTGCCCCACGTCCAGGACCGGTTGATCCGGCCGGACGTACAGGGGCCGAAAAAGGACGGCCTGGACCGTGAAGCCCAGGCTCCGGGCCAGGCGGCTCTCGACCTCACGCAGGACGGGCTCCAGCCAACGGACGTCCGCGTCCTCGCTGGCCACGGCCAGATACAGGACCAGCGCTCCGGCCCGTTCACCCGCCGTGCCTGGCGAACCGTCGGCGCTTCGGGGTGCAGCCAGGGGAATGAAATAGACGTTTCTCAGTTCAGGGGCATCGCGAAGCACGAGATAGAACGGCTCGTCCGAGCGCTGTCCCTGGAAGTTGTTCTCGTTGTCGGTCAGGATCCAGTACAGGCGGACCGGCGAGGTGCTGGGACGGTGCATGGCCCGTTCCAGCGCCACCTTGAGGTCGGTGGCGCCACCACCAGGTCCGGGGAGGCTGTCCAGCGCCTGACCCAAACCCTGAAGATCCTGGCCTTCAAGCGGTGTCCGACCCTCGACCTGTTCCGTCTGTGGGTCGGAAAAAGGTTGCAGGATCAGAGGGTCCTGGGGGCGGAAGAGCCGCCCGTCCGGAGCCAGGAGGCTGCCCAGCAAGCCCCGGATCTCCTCGGAGAAACGCGTGGAATCCCCATATCCCCCCTGGCCCATGCTCCCCGAGACGTCGAGCATCAGCACATGTTCGGCAGGAACCGGCGGTGCCTCGGGCCCGGCCCAGGCGCCGGAGGAGCAGGCAGACAGGAGCAGTCCCAGCAGCAGGATGGCCCAACGTCTCATCTGGTACCGCCTTCCAGGGCCCGCCACGCCCCCAGCCTGCCCTCGGGGTCCACGACATAGAGGGTCTGGCCCAACACGACCGGGGCCCCACTGTGTCCGATGCTGCCCTCGAAGAGCCTCTGCTGACCGGCGTGCTCGAGTTGACCATCCCGGAAGGAGACGGCCGTCAACCAGCCTCCCCGGTCCAGCACGAAGGCCCCCCCGGGAACGGGGGCCGGACAGAGCGCGCCGGAGTCCCTCAGGGCCAGGCGCACCTGTCCGCCAGCCTGAGGCTCCCCTCGATACAGATGACCGCCCGCCGCCACCCACCAGGCCATCGGGTCCTCCGCCCAGGTCCACAGGCTCTGCCCGGCGTCCTGGAAGACGAACTGCAAGGAGTGCTCCGGGCTGGCCGGCAGGCGGAACAAGGCGTCCTCGGCAGAGCGGACCAGGGGAATGGCGCCATCCCGAACCACCGGAGAAGCCTTCAGGCTTCCGGAGACCTGGAGCGTCGGCAGGGTCTGCCGGGTGGCCAGCTCCAGGCCACTGAGGACCCCACCCTCCGGTCCCGCATACAGGCAATGGCCCACCAACCAGGCGTACAGGGCCTCCCCCGGGGCGACACCCCCGGGGCGAAAACTGGGATGAGGCACGAATCCACGCCGGGGACAATACTCCCACAGACGGACCTCGGCCTGGTTTTCGACGCTCACCGGAGCCGCCAGCCAGCGCCGGCCATCGCTGACGACGGCGGAGACCAGGCTCCCCCCGAGGGGCAGCCCCTGGGGCCGTGGAGGTTCGAAGGAGCGGCCGGAGAGACGTGAGGCCAGGTCGTGGACCTGGATGGTCTGGGGGCCCGGGACCGCCAGCAGGCCCTCCAGGAAGACCGGCGGCGAGGCCAGGTCTCCTTCCAAGGAGACTTCTTCCTGCACGACCGGCTCGTTCTGCCCTTCGACGAAGACCTGAATCCTGCCCCGATGCCCCACCACGACCAGATGGCCCCTCCAGACCTGCAAGGGAAACCGGGGAGCCTGGGCTAGACTGTAGGAACTGTCGAGCCGAAGCAGCCCCGGCTCGAGGGTGGCAGCCTCCTGGGAAACCGGGGTCCCACAACCGGGACAGAACCGCGCCAGGGCAAACCGTGAAGTGCCACAGGATGGGCAGTTCCCCGAGGTCTTGGGGACAGGCTTCTGGTTCATCCGGTTCGTCGCGGTCCTCCCAGTGGCTGCGTCCTGGTCGCCCCGAAATCGGGGCTTAGGTCGCGAAGGCCACCCTTCCATCCTGACCGGCTCCGGTGACAGGCGTTGTCACCCGGAGCAACGGGCCGAAAACCCCTTCGCCGAATCGGGTTGCTTGCCTCCTGTGTTCCGAATTCGCGGGATCGGCGTGCAGGGAGAATTCCCGAAGGACCGACGAGTGCCAGCCTTCAGGAGGTCTCTCAATCTTCCAGGAATGGATTCCGGACCCCGAGCAGGACGCGGGCTGAGGGCGCCGGATCGCCAAATAGCAGAGCCCCCGCGGTCCTCTGGAGGCCTCCGTCTCAGCGGGTCGTCAACGAGACCGGATTGGAGAGCGGCCCGGCACCCGTGCTGCCGACCTCCTGGACGGCGTACCAGTAGGTGGTGCCGGGGGTGGCCGTGACGTCGGTCAGGGAGAAGACCGAGGCCTTCCCGTCCTGAAGGACGCCCATCGGATTCTGGCCCAGGTTGAGGTCCACCACCGGCGCGCGGCCATCGAAGGGGGTGGTCGAGCGCTTCACCACGCAGCCCGCCAGGGAGTCGCGCTCCTGGCTCCTGGTCCAGTGCAGGACGTTGCCGGGGCTCAGGCAGGCCCGGCCGGCCAGCACCAGGGGGCGGGCCAGGACCTTCTGGTCCGTGCCGATCCCGGTACCGGTCCGGCCGTGTGCCTGCGAGGCCGCCGGCCTGAGGACCACCACGCATTCGGCCCCGGCCCCGGACCCGCTGGCCCGGGCCACCACGCCGGGCAGGTTCATCTCCATGCCGTCCGGCATCCCGGGGATGCGGATGGGCGGGTTCTTGGGCGACATTTCGTAATCCGGTCGGCTGGCTGAGACCAGCCAGGTCCCCTCATCCAGGGTCAGGGTGAAGCGGCCCTGGTCGTCGGCGACCCCCTGGACCGGCATCCGCATCTGGGAGTCGTCGGAGTCCTCCTCGCCCTCCAGGTCCATGAAGGGGGCGGCCATCACGGTGGAACGGGGCAAGGCACGTCCCTGCTCATCGATCACGCGCCCTTGGATCACGGCGTTGGAAGGGATCAGCGTGAGGTCGGTCGACTCGTTGGCCTCCTCGGCCCGAAGCGTCACCTCGGCCGGAGCCTGCAGGCGGAAGCCTTTGTGCGTGGCGGTCACGGTCCACTTCCCGGCGCCCACGCCCAGCGAGTAGTTGCCGTTGGCCGCGCTGTGGGTCATGGCCATCCCGGCGTCTCCGAAGGCCATCACGCGGACCCCGGCCACCGGCTTTCCTGAGGCGGTGACCCGGCCACAGACCCAGGCCTTCTTGAAGTTGCCCGGCCAGGAGACCTGGGCCAGAAGAGGGGTCGCCAGCAGGGCTGCCAGGATCAAGGTGAGCAGCAGGAACCGTCGCGACGCCATGGGTCTTCCTCCGCGCCTGGATTGGTTGCAGGACGGGCTGTCCACGCGGTGGAGCCCGGACCTGAGGGGTCCTTCAACGAGGCTTCAGTCTCTCCTATGGACCCCGTCCCGCTGTTGATTCAACCCATCGCCGCCGCCAACCCCAGGCACTCGAGCAGTAGAGTTCAAGGCCAGGTCGGTGCCGAAGCATCCAATTCGAAGCGAACAGGCCCGGCGTCCAACCAGGCCCCATCCGGCCCGAAAGGGATGCCCCCCCTGGGCAGGAACCTCTTCCCTGAGTCCATTTCACGGGAGGCCCAAGTGCGCCACCGAATCCTCCTGCTGGCTGCCCTCATCCTGCTCCTCACCGGATCGGCGCTGGCTCAGTCTCCCGACCCCAGGGCCTGGCTGTCCCTGACCGGAATCCGCTTCGAGCAGGAATCCAACGACGTCGTGGTCTGCGGTCAACTGCTCAGCCGGGCTCCGCGGGTGGTCTGGGACATCCACATCGGCTTCACCGCCTACGACCAGGACAACTACCCCGTGGCCCACGGAGGGACCTGGTTCCACTCCATCGCCCCTGGGGAGGAGATCCCCTTCGAAGCCCGCGCCGGCTCGCTCAATCCCGTCCACCGGGTCGAGGTCTTCGTCCGCTCGGCCGAGCAGGATCCGCCCTGAAGAAGGCCCTCGGCGTCGATTCAGCCCGCGGTTGAAGACCGACCCGACGCTCCAGCGGCGGCGTTCAAGGCCGAGCCGGCGCGGAACCACCCGATCTGTTCCTCCGTCAGGGTGTGGTGCAGATCGAGCTCGAACTCGCCTTCCCGGCCCTTCACCCGAACCCGGACCGGGTGTCCCGGAGTGAGACCCGCCAGACCCACGAGGGAGATCCGATCGTCCTTGTGGATCCGCTCGTAATCGGCGGGGTCTGCGAAGGTCAGGGGCAGGATCCCCTGCTTCTTGAGGTTCGTCTCGTGAATCCGCGCAAACGAGCGGACCAGGACGGCCTTCACGCCCAGGAAACGGGGCGACATGGCGGCATGCTCCCGGCTGGAACCCTCGCCATAGTTCCGGTCGCCGACGACGATCGAACCCTGCCCGGCATCGCGCAGATGCATGGCCTTCAAGGCCCAGGGGGAGGCGGGCCGGATCTGCCCTGCGACGGGCATCTCGATCGGATCCGCCACCTTTCCGGTCTGGGCGTCCACCGCCCCGTGCAGCATGTTGTGGCTGATTCCGGAGAGATGGCCTCGCAGGGGAAGCCAGTCGCGTCCGGCGGGGGAGATGTGATCCGTGGTGGTCTGGCCCAGGGTCTTCACCAGCACCGGGACCTCCAGGAAATCCTTCCCGTCCCAGGGCTCGAAGGGCTGTAGGAGTTCCAGCCTCCCGGATCCGGGCTTCACCTGGACCTCCACGTCGGAACCGTCCGCAGGTGGGTCGAGGAAGCCCTCCCAGGACAGGGCAAAACCGTCCGGGGGGAGCTCCGGCGCCGTGGGGGGCGACAAGAGGAGGCCGTCCACCGGATCCTTGAGGGGGTTGAAGTCCATCCGGCCTGAAAGCGCCAGGGCCATCACGATCTCCGGACTGGCGATGAAGGCCAGGGTGGAAGGGCTGCCGTCGTTCCGTTTCGGAAAGTTCCGGTTGTAGGAGGTCAGGATGGCATTCGGCTCGTCGGGCTTCACGTCGTCCCGCTTCCACATGCCGATGCAGGGGCCGCAGGCGTTGGCCAGCACCGTGGCTCCGACCTTCTCGAAAACCTGCAACTGCCCGTCGCGGGCGATGGTCTCCATCACCTGCTGCGATCCCGGGGTGATCATCACGGGAATCTTCGCCGTCAGCCCACAAGCCGCCGCCTGGCGGGCCACATGGGCGGCCCGCTCGAGGTCCTCATACGACGAGTTCGTGCAACTGCCGATGAGCGCCGTGCGAAAACCGGCGGGGAACCCCTCGGTCCGAGCCTCGGCGCCCAAGGCCGAGAGGGGGCGCGCGCGGTCGGGAGAGTGGGGACCTACGATATAGGGTTCGAGTCGATCCAGATCGACCTCCACCAACTCGTCGAAGGACTCCTCCGGGTGTGACTCCACCTCCGCATCGGCGACGAGGTGCTCGAGGTGGCGCTCGGCCAGGTCGGCCACCTCGGCGCGCTCGGTGGCCCGAAGATAGGCGGCCGTCCTTTCATCAAAGGGGAAGATCGAGGTGGTGGCACCCATCTCGGCACCCATGTTCGTCATGGTCGCCCTGCCGGTGGCGGAGATCGAGCGGGCGCCCGGGCCGAAGTATTCCAGGATGCGATTGGTGCCACCCGAAGTGGTGAGCTTGCCACAGAGGTAGAGGATGACATCCTTGGCGGAGGTCCAGCCACTCAGCCGCCCCTTCAGGTGCACGCCCACCAGCCTGGGGGCCCTCAGCGTCCAGGCGAGGCCGGCCATGGTCTCGGCCGCATCGGCGCCCCCCACGCCGATGGCCAGCATGCCCAGGCCACCGGCGTTGGGAGTATGGCTGTCGGTGCCGATCATCAGGCCGCCCGGAAAGGCGTACTTCTCCAGCACGACCTGATGGATGATGCCGCTGCCGGGCTTCCAGAAACCGATCCCGTAGCGCGCCGCGGCCGTGCGGAGGAACTCATAGACCTCGTCGTTCTCCAGCAGGGCCTCCTGCAGGTCCGGGCTGGCGCCACGGCGCGCGCGGATCAGATGGTCACAGTGGATGGTGGACGGGACGGCCACCCGGCGTCGCCCCGACTGCATGAACTGCAGCATGGCCATCTGCGCGGTGGCGTCCTGCATGGCGACGCGATCCGGGCGCAGGCAGAGGCTTGTGCTCCCGCGCTCGACGCGCTCCGGGAAGCGATCCGGGTCCAGGTGGGCGTAGAGGAGCTTCTCCGTGGCGGTCAGATTCTGCCGCCCCACCAGGCTCCGAACGCGCTCGATGCGCTTCGGCAGCCCTGCGTACAGCTTGCGAATGCACTGCAGGTCGTCGTGCCTCACCGTGCCACCCTCCCCTCCTGGAGCCCGTCCGGGCTCCAGGACTGCCCCCGCTCCGAACGCTCCTGCATCGACAGATAGGGGACCTTCTTGACCAGTGCGCGGAAGCCCGGTCGCATGATCCGCCCTCCGGTCATCACCTCTTCGATCCGGTGCGAGCACCACCCGGCGATCCTTGCGGTCGCGAAGAGCGGGGTGTAGAGCTCCTGGGGAATCCCCAGAAGACCGTAGACCAGGCCGGAATAGAGGTCCACGTTCGCGCACAGGGGCATCGAGCGATTCTTGCGGGCCTGGATGCGCGGGATGCCCAGCCGCTCGACGCCGTCCAGCAGGAGGAAATCGCCCAGTCGCCCCTTCTCGACCGCCATGTCCCGGGCGTGTTCCTTGATCAGGATCGTGCGCGGATCCGACACGGTGTAGACCGCGTGCCCCAGGCCATAGAGCTTGCCGGAACGGTCGCCGGCCTCGCCGTCCAGCAGCCTGTCGAGATGGAAGCCCACCTCGTCGTCATCCTCCGGGTTCTTGACGTTCTGACGCAGATGGCCCAGCATCTCGGTGACCTTGGCGTTGGCCCCCCCGTGAAGCGGTCCCTTCAACGAGCCGATGGCCCCGGCGATCACGCTGTAGGTGTCGGTACCCGTGGAGGAGAGGGCCCGACACACGAAGGCGGAGTTGTTGCCTCCTCCGTGCTCGGCGTGAAGCATGAGCATCAGGTCCAGGAGCTTGGCTTCGGCGTCCGAGTAGACCTTGTCGGGCCGGACCTGGTGCAGGAAGTTCTCGGCCACCGAGAGGTTCTCGAGGGGATTGTGGATGTGCAGCGACTGATTCCCGTAGACGTGTCGCTTCACGGCCTGGGAGTGGGCCACGATGCTGGGGAAGCGCCCGATGAGCTCGATGGACTGACGGAGCAGGTTCTTGAGGGAGAGGTCGTCGGGATTGGAGTCGTAGGAATAGAGGGCCAGGACGCTCCTGCCCAGCATGTTCATGATGTCCGGGCTGGGAGCCTTCAGGATCACGTCCTCGAAGAATCGATCCGGCAGGATCCTGGCCTTCGAGAGCACCTTGTCGAACAATTCGAATCGGGACCTGTCGGGGAGCTCCCCCAGCAGCAGGAGGCAGGCGACCTCCTCGAATCCGAAGGTCCCCTCACGCTGGTGATGCTCGGCGATGTCCCGGACATCGATGCCCCGGTAGAAGAGCTGCCCCGGCATGGGGATCCTCTCCCCGTCCTCCACGTAATACCCCTGGACGCTGCCCACCCGGGTGACTCCAACCAGGACGCCGGTCCCATCGGCGTTGCGGAGGCCCCGCTTGATGTTCTCCTGACGAACGCTGCGGTCGAATTGCGAGTAGGCCTCGCGGGCCTCCTGGCAAAGAATCGAGATGTCCGCAGCCAGAACGGATTCTTCCTGCATTTCAGCACCCCCATTTCGAGAATCCCCGAAATCGATGGGTGATTCTCTTGGCCAGACATCTGCACCGGGAATCCAATCGTGACGGCGCAGTGCCCTCCCACTCGTTCGAAGGCGGCAGGAGGTCTTCCTCCGTTCCGGAAAGCTTCTCCCTCGCGACGTCACCGGATGATGAGCGTTTCCCGCGAGGTTCGGCAGATCTTTTCGGCCAGAGTCCGCGGAACCATCGGGAGGGAAGCCATGGGCAGGATCGTCGAACTCGACGGGGATGAGATGACCCGCATCCTCTGGGGCAGGATCAAGGAAGAACTGCTCCTCCCCTATCTCAACCTGGATCTGGAATACTACGATCTGGGGCTTGAGAATCGCGACGCCACCGACGACGCGGTGACCCTTCAGGCGGCTCGGGCCATCCGAAAGCATGGGGTCGGGGTGAAGTGCGCCACCATCACCCCGAACGCGGACCGACTGGAGGAATACGGGCTCAAACGCATGTATCCCAGTCCCAACGCGACCATCCGCTCGATCCTGGACGGCACGATCTTCCGGGCTCCGATCGTGGTCCCGACCATCCCCCGCCTGGTCCCGGGCTGGAAGCGACCGATCACCATCGCGCGCCACGCCCACGGGGACGTCTACATGGGAACGGAGTACCGGGTGCCGGGGCCCGGGAAGGCGGAGCTGCTCTTCAGCGACGGGTTCCGGCGCACGGTCTGTGACTTCCCCGGCCCTGGGGTCCTGAGCGCGATGTACAACCTGGACGACTCGGTGCACAGCTTCGCCCGCTCCTGCATGTCCTTCGCCCTGTCCAGACACCAGGACCTGTGGTTCTCGTGCAAGGACACGATCTCCAAGCAGTACGACGGGCGATTCCGGGACATCTTCCGCGAGACCTTCGAGTCCGAGTTCCAGGAACGCTTCGAGGCCTCCGGAATCCACTACTTCTACACCCTCATCGACGACGCCGTGGCTCGGGTCATGCGCTCGGAGGGCGGCTTCGTCTGGGCCCTGAAGAACTACGACGGGGATGTGATGAGCGACATGGTGGCGGCCGCCTTCGGCTCGCTGGCCCTGATGACCAGCATCCTGGTCTCTCCCGATGGGGTCCGCGAGTATGAGGCGGCCCACGGCACGGTGACCCGACACTACCGGCGCCACCTCCAGGGCGAGAAGACCTCGACCAATCCCGTGGCCACCATCTTTGCCTGGACGGGCGCCCTGGCCCGGCGGGGCGAACTCGATGGAAACCAGGGGATGGCCGGGTTCGCCGCGAGGCTCGAAGAGGCGGTCCTGGACACGATCCAGTCGGGGATTTCGACCCGGGATCTGGGCGGGTCCGCCGACACGGACACCTTCCTGACCGCGGTCCGCTCCCGGCTCTGAGTTGGGTCTCGGAGAGGAAGGCGATCGCCTCAGCCTCCCTCAGATTCCTCCCCCGCCAGGTCCCCCCCGCCCCGCGGCGACTCGCACCAGACCTGGCGGGCGGGGACCGAGACCAGTTCTCGTTCGGGCCATCGCAGGGCGCTCAGGCGCCCCCCGAAGACGCACCCGGTGTCGATGTTGATCGTGTTGTTCCGCCACTTCGGTGAGGCGACCGGGGTGTGCCCGTAGACCACGGCGGCCTTGCCCCGGTATTCCCGCGCCCAGTCGCGGCGCTCGGGCAGGCCGTCCGCATCCACCCGACCGGTCGGGTCGCCATACAGACAGAAGGCCCGCACCCTTTTGGAGTCGCGGTTCTGCAAGTTCTCGCGCAAGCCCGCGTGGGCCGCCACCAGGTTCCCCGAATCCAGGACCAGATGGCTGGGAAGCCCCTCGAAGAAGCCGCGCACCCGCTCGCGGAAGCTCGGTTCCTGAGCGTTGAGCTGTTCCAAGGTCGCCTCCAGGCCGTGCAGGGTCTGCACGGGACGCCCCATCAGGGCCCGCATGAGGCGGTCATCGTGATTTCCGGGCAGGCACAGGGCATGCCCGGCTTCGACCATGCCCATGACCAGGCGCAGGACCCGGACCGGCTCCGGGCCCCGGTCCACCAGGTCCCCGAGGAAGAGCGCCCGCCGACCCGACGGAGGCACGACCCGCAGGCCATCGGGGGCCACGAGGTAGCCCAGCTTCTCCAGGAGTTCGACCAGTTCGCCGTGGCAGCCGTGGACATCCCCCACCAGGTCGAAGGGCCCGGGGTCCTGGCGATGGTCCACAGGCAGTGGGACCCGATGAAGGCTGAGCGTGTCCACGATTCGAGGGTCCTCCAGCAGGTGGATGGCGCCGTACCCTTCGTGCTGAAGGGCGGGCAGCTCTGCGCGGAAGCGGGCGAAGTGCTGGTCCAGGACCTTCTCGGAAACCTGTCGGGAGCGAGCCTGGTTCCGCTCCCGGACCAGCAAGCGGGGGTAGTCCAGCACCAGGGCCACCGCCTCGGCGTGATGACGTCGGGCGATGGCCAGCCACTCCTGTCGGCGGGCCGACTCGAGGTTGGTGGCGTCCACCACCGTCAGGCGACGCCAGGCCAGGCGCAGGTCCGCCAGTCGATGCAGCAGCTCGAAGGCGTCCGCGGTGGCCCCCTGCTCGGCCTCGTCGTCGGTGATCCAGGCCCGGGCGCGGTCCGAAGAGAGGATCTCGGTGGGGCGGAAGTGGCGTGCCGCCAGGCTGGACTTGCCCGAACCGGCCGGTCCCACCAGCAGGACCAGGCAGAAGTCGGGGATTTGAAGCACCCGGCCCGATTCCCCGGAAGAGGACGGACCGGGAGCAGGCGACTCCGGGGCAGGAAGGTCCGGGGGGTCAGGCATCCCACCCATTTCAGGAGCCGTGCCTGGGCTCCCTGCCAGGGGCCCGGTCCGAAACCCCGACCGGATTCCTAGAGAGCCAGGCGGGCCGCGTCGCGTTCGAGTTCAGCCAGGCGGGCCTGCCGCTGGGTGGGGTCCGGGAAGACCAGCTCCTCGAAATCCTTCCGGGCCGCCTCGAGCACCCGCCCGGCTGCCTCTGGGGTGAGGAGTCCCCGAAGCTTCAGTTCACAAGCCGCACCCACGTAGGTCTCGAAGAAGAAGACCCCCTTCCCCATCCACTCCCTGCGAATGGGCTCCGGTGTCCCCACCACGTCGTGGATCATGGCCGCCCGGATCCTGCCTGGATGGGCCTGGACCAGGGCCGCCAGCAGCCCCGGGTCGGCCTGCCCCGAGTCGCCGAACAGCACGAAGTCGAACTCGGGATACAGTCCCTGGAAGAGTTCGAAATTCGCCCACTTCTGCGAGAAGATCAGGCCGTGGACGAACTGGTGCAGGCAGGTTCCCGTCAGGAGGACCGTGCCATCCAGCCCCTTGGTGCCCAGTTTGCGATGGTAGCGGTCCTCGAAGAGCCCGCAGACCCCTCCGGGCCGGCCGGTCAGGAAGGCGACGTCCCCCGCAGGAGAGGGCACTCCTTCCGGCGCCAGGTCCAACTCGCGGTACAGTTTCAAGACGCCAGGATACACCGTCTTGGGAGGGTAGCGCCGGTCCTTCCAGTTGGCGTACAGGGTGTCGTCCACGTCGCTGAGGATCTTGAGATCCCGGCGGGTGGTCCTCCGCCCCTCGCGCTCGATGTGTGCGAGGACCTCGCGGCGGATCGTGGTCGAGTCGATGTCGTGGTAGACCAGTTCCACCATGTCCCAGTGCGAGTTGCCGGCGTCGATGGCCCGCTTCAAGGCCGTCAGATCGTCGCCTGAGGTGGCCAGCAGCACATCCCGGATGGCCTTCTCGAAACGGCGCGGGGTGGGACCGATCTGCAGGGCGTCCACCACCGCTGCGCGGGCCGCCACCGAGAGGTCGGCCACCCGGCCGCGGGTCAGCAGATCCAGGATCGCCTGGGAAGACCGGCGGGGAGCGCGGCGGAAGAGGCCCGACAGATCCAGGTTTAGGACCAGACGGTCCAGGACGTCGGCGGGAAGTCGTGCCAGGACCTCCACCAGGCGCTCCAGCTTCGCAGAGCGGTAGGGCGGTGAACCCAGTTCCACAGATTCCCCGAAGGGATCGCACGGTTCCATCGCGGTCACTCCTCCCCAGCCCTGGTCCCAGGCCCCGACCCGGTACCGGCAAAGGCCTCCCAGGCCGAGTCGTGCACGGGATCGAGCCCCCGGGCCCGAAGTTCATGCTCGGTGAATCCGAAGGCGCTGAGCAGGGTCTGCCAGCGCCTGGGGTCCATTCGAAGCTGGTCCTGCCTGCTGCGCCCCACCCCCAGCGTCAGCAGCCTCCGGCAACGGTAGGCCAGGGGCAGGGCCCGGGCCAGGCCACATCCGTCGGCCGCGCCGAGAATCCCCACATCGAAGAGGCCCGCCTCCAGAGGCAGGCTGGCGTTCAGGCCTTCCAGGGGCGAAGCCCATCCCCGCGGGCCGGGAAGCACGGCCCGCAAGGCCCGCGCCAGACCCGGAGCGCCCGGTGGAAGCCGACTGAGAGCTTCCAGGGGTGCCGACCAGGAGGCCAGGCGCCGACGGATGCAGGCCACCACGGCCCGACGCGTGGCCCGGTGCCAGGCCGCCTCGCGTTCCCGGCGAAGCCCGGGATCCTCGGGAGGAAGAGTTGCGAGCTGCTCGAGAGCCCGCACCGAGGCGCGCGAGGTCCGAGCCCAGGTCAGAAGGTCCTCCCAAGCCGCCGGAGGCTGCACGCCCAGCCCCCGCAGATAGCGACGCCGTCGCCAGCCCCCCAGGAATCGGACGCCCCCCAGTCGCTCTGCCTGGCTCTCAACCTGCGCGGGATCGACCGCAGGTCCGCTCCCAGGCTCTCCCCAGAGACGGCGGGCCAACTCCTCCTGTTCGGCCAGAAGGCGGTTGAGGTCGGCGACGAGTGCGGTGCGGCGCTCTTCCAGCAGGACCTGCCGACGCGCCTCGACGGCTCGGGCGAGGTCCTCGCGGGCCTCCTCCTCGGCTCGTCCCGAAGGAGGAGCCTCCATCAAATCCGAGAGCAGACGCGCGACCTCCACGGGAAGGGCCTCTCGCACCCGCCCCACCCCGGTGGCCAGAAGCATTCCGGGATGGACCTGCCCGGCCCGCTCCAGCACCTGGTCCAGGCCTTCCTGGTGAGCCCAGGAGACCAGCACCCGGTCTCCATCCAGCCAGGCGTTGGCCAGCGCCGCCAGCGCCAGGAGGCCGGCCTCCTGATCGTCGGGGGCCAGCAGCGACGCCTGTGCGCCTCGACGGAGCCGACCCAGGACCTTCTCCCAGGCCTCGGTCAGAGGAACCGGGGAAGCGGGCATTCCGACGCGGTCCTCCGACTCGGGGGCCTCCAGGCCCAGGAGCGAGGCGGCTGCCGTTCCGGTCCAATCCGAGCGTTCCTGCAGGGCCCGGAGTTCCTCCAAGGTCCCCCGCAGGGCTGTCGGGGCCTCGACCAGGAGGGCCACGGCGAGGTTGTACAGGCCCGGCGTGCGGGGGCAATCGTGTCGCAGACGCCAGGGGTCCAGCGCGTCCAGGGGGAGGCCCAGGTCGATGCCCACCTGCTCGGCCAGGTCCATCAGGCGCTCGGGGTCGCCCAAGGGCAGGCCGTCCCGCAGATGTTCTGCCTTCCAGGAGTCCGGGAGGGCCAGGCAGGGATTCAGGATGGCCTCCTCCTGCACGGGGACTTCCCTGTGCAGGTAGGGCGGGGGCGCCAGTCCTGCCAGGAAGACCGGTGCCATCGTCAAGCCGCCGGGGCCGGGGAGAACCACCACGGGCCAGCCATAGCACAGGGTTTGGCCGGACCGCAGGCGCCCGGCCAACCGATCCAGGTCCGGGTGCAGGCGGACCCCTCCCCGTCCCTCGCAGAAGGTCCTCTCCTGCCCCAGGGCGAGCGGAGTCCAGCGATGCCCTGCCAGGGCGGTCCGGGCTTCGGCCGAGCCGACCTGCAAGGCCTGGCCCAGCACTCCCAGCAGTCGCCTCCACCGACCCTGAGTCTCCGGGTCGGCCTCGCGGAAGACAGGGTCGAATCGTTCCTGCTCGAGACCAGACTCTCCCAAGGGGCCTGGACGGCAGCCCTGGCACCACACCTGACCGGTTCCCGCATCCCACCAGGCGGGAATGCCCCGAGGCAGCGAGGTCCCGCAGACCTGGCAACGGTCGGGGGTTGGCAGGGACCTGACCCAGCGAGGTTCCATGAGACGAGGTCTTCGCTCCGGGGCAGGGACTTTCCGCCTGCCACCTTCGGCCGTCTGGCCCTAGGCTCCGGCCGGTGGCCTGGGGGAAATCCTGATGCGCCGGACGTTGACCCGGGGGGCACCGGCGCGGTATCCTGCCAAGGCTATCTTTGGGGGGTTGCCCGCAATCAGGAGGTATCGTCCATGTCCCACGCCATCTATGAGGCCCAGAAGACCCAAGGTCGACTGGACGATGCCGGAGAGTTCCCGCGGGTCGTCCTGCTGGACTCGATCAGCCACTGCAACCTGCAGTGCTCGATGTGCTTCCACGTCAACATGACGCGCCAGCGGGGCATCATGCCCTGGGACCTGTTCACGAAGCTGATCGACGAGATCGCCGAGGAGGACCCCACGGTCCGGGTCTGGATGGTCTTCTTCGGCGAGGCCTTGATGCTGCGCCGCCGCAAGCCTGGCATCTTCGACATGATCCGCTACGCCAAGTCCAAGGGACTGCAGGACGTGGTCCTGAACTCCAACGCCAACCTGCTGGACGAGGACTCGGCCCGCCAGTTGATCGAGGCAGGCCTGGACGCCCTCTACATCGGCATCGACGCCTTCACCCCCGAGACCTACGCCCAGGTCCGGGTGGGTGGGAACTACGAGCGCACCGTGGCCAACGTCCAGCGCCTTCTGGCGCTCAAGAAGGAGTTGAACTCGACCACGCCCGAGATCTTTGTTCAGTTCGTCGAGATGGACGCCAACTCCGCCGAGAAGGACGACTTCATCCGGTTCTGGACCGAGCAGGGCGCCCACGTCAAGATCCGCCCCAAGGTGAGCTGGGCCGGCAAGATCGAGGCCCCCAACCTGGTCCTGGGCCAGGAAGAACGCTGGCCTTGCTACTGGGCCATGCGCAGCATGTCCGTCACCGACCAGGGCAAGGTGGTGACCTGCGCGGTCGACCTGGACGGCGGGCACGTGGCCGGAGATGTGACCACGCACACCCTCAAGCACGTGTGGAACAACGGACTGAAGAAGCTGCGCGAGGCGCACCTGGAGCACCGCTGGGAAGACCTGCCCAAAATCTGCCGGGATTGCCGCGACTGGCAGTCGGCCCGGGCCGACTACTACGACACGAACCCCGGCTAGGCTCCCGGACTGGAGGCCGGCCCCGGTCGCACGGGCCGGCCGCAGCCCTTGCAGAAGCGGGCCCCTGCGGGCAGGGCCGCCTGACACTCCGGGCAGAGGGCCACCCGCAATGGGGCTCCGCAATCCTTGCAGAAGCGGGCGCCGGGGACGGAAGTGTGACCACAGCGGGGGCAGGTGGCTTCTGCGGAGGCGGGGGGCACCTCCCGGGCCGAGGGGCCGCCCGGCTCCGGCTGCCTGGGCCTGGCCGCCGCCCGCGAGGCCGCCACCTGGCCCACCACCCGGGCGGCCCCTGCCACCAGTCCCGTCAAGGAACCGGCCGAGAGACCGGCGGTCCCCGCTCCTCCGCTGCCGCCAGCCTCACCGAGCTCGCCCAGACCCTCTGCGATGTCCCACGAGCAGGGCGGCACCGTCGGGTCGGAGGGAATGGTCTGGGGCAGCGAGGCCTCCTCGGCGGCCGAGAGCTTGTCCTCCAGGCGGTCCAGGCCTTCCTCGAGGTGGCGCAGGACCTCGGCCTCGGGAACCACCTGCCCGGAAGCCAGCCGCGCCCAGGCCTCTCCACCGGGCGGGCCGGCGACCCATTCGCCGGTGGCCGTCCAGGTCACGGTGAAGGAGCGACGCTCAGGATCGGTCAGAAGAAGGCTGCGAGAGCGGCCAGGCCCCCCCGAGCTCAGGCTGACCAGGCGGCCCTCGCGGAAGAGCCAGCGAGTCCCCTCCTCCTCGAACGCCTCCCAGTCCCCCTCCTGAGGCGTCTCACCCCAGCGGACCCGACCCAGAAGGGCGCGGGCGGCAGCCTCCAAGGCCGCCAGGCGCATCTCGGAGGGTGCCCCCTGCGGAACCAGGGCGAAGACGGCACTCAGGGCGGGCGCGGCCATCGGGTCGGGCAGGCGCCCGGTCACGACCTTCCCTCCGGAACGGGATAGCCCCAGGCCTGGTCGGCCTCCAGCATGATCGAGTCCTCCCGGTACAGCTTTGCGGTATAGGCCACGTGGGCAGGCAGGATCACGGCGGCCACCTCCAGGGCCCCGACCAGGGCCTTGCCGCCGCGGGCCACCGCCTTCAGCCAGTCCCAGACCTTGTCCATGCTCTCGATGAAGGCGGTCAGTTGGGGCTGAAGCGCCAGGAAGGCCGCCAGCGATCCCCCACCCGAGGGGATGCTGAAGATCAAGGCCAACAGGGCCAGGATGGCGTTGGCGCCCCGGCAGGACCACACGATGCCGAACTCCACCCAGTCCAGGGTCTCGGCGAACCACTCGGCATAGCACTCCCAGGCCTCGGCCGTGAAGCCGTTGGCCTCGATGGTCTCGTAATACCAACGGAAGGCGGCTCGGACCTGCTCCTTGTCCTCGGGGTCCTCGCAGACCAGGTTGAAGCCCCGGGTCCGCTTCAGGGCGCTGGCCAGGGCCTCGGCGCCGGCGTTCAGTTGTCGGGACTCCAGACTGCGACCGATGTAGGGGACGATCCCGTCCGAGGGCGTGCCTCCGACGAGATCGCTGAACGAGGGCTTGAAGACCACATCGTCCAGGGTGTTCCAGAAGACCTCCCCCAACAGCGGGTAGTACTTGTTGGCATACTTCTTGGCCACCGGGCGGAACATCCCGAAGACCATCGCCGAGAGGTAGACCACCACGTAGGTCCCGAAGTTCCAGATCCGGTTCAGGACCCCCAACATGCTGGACAGGGCGTCGTCCAGCATGCTGGCGGACTCTTCGGCCATCTTCTGGTTGAGCAGCACCTCGTCCAGGGCCCGGGCCGCCTTGTCGCGTTCGGGAAGCAGATCATCCAGGCTCTTGCGCGCCTTCTCCAGGGTCCCCCGCACCCCCCCGAGCTCTCCCTCCAGCTTCTGGACCTGCGCGGCCCAGCGGGCCTTGGTGCGAGGATTCACGGCTTCGCCCAGGGTCTTCTGCGCCGCCGCCAGTTGGGACTTCAGGTCGTCCAGCTTGGGGGCCAGGTTCTCCGCCAGCTCTCGAGCCGAGGCCAGCTTGCGCTCCAGACCCGCCACCAGGTCCCTGGCCTGGCGCTCGGCCTGCTTGAAGAGGGCCGCGTCCGGGCGGACCATCTGTCCGCGCTGGATGGGGAAGGGCCCGTCGTCCGGGGTCCTGGGCAGGCGGGACTTCAGGTTTCCGGGCATCTTCCCCTCGGCAAAGAACCCCTTGCGCCGGAACCAGTCGGTGAACTTCTTGCCCAGCGAGTCGACTCCGTCCAGGACCCAACGCAGCCCGCGGACCAGGGGTTTCATGGCTGCCCGGATCCAGGTGTGGGAGGCCAGGCGATGGGCCGCCCAGGTGAAGAGGCCCTTGGCCTTGCTGGCGATCCCCTCCACCAGGCTTCCAGCCGCCTTCTCGCCCCAGCGGCTGTAGCAGGCCGCCGCCAGGTTGCGACAGAAGTCGGTGAAGTCCCCGCTGATCCGGCCATAGCGGCGCACCAGCAGGGCCCGGGCCATGGGCAGGACCCGTGCCGCCGCGGCCAGCAGCTTGACGCTGAACAGGGTGTCCTTGTGTTCCTGGGGCTCCTGCTCGGCCAGGCGTTCGACGAACTCGACCTCGGCGAAGCGGACGAAATCCTGGACCACCATCTTGAGTCGATCCGGAGCCACGGGGAGCTCGGCCAGCGGCGCGATCTCCAGCAACCTGGACTGGGCCCCCCGGGCCTCGGCGTCCAGGGCCAGGCGCACGGTCACCGTCTCGCCCGGCCCCGTCCCCTCGCCCACCTGGGCCCGCCCGTCCCGGTCGGTCGTGGCCGTGGTCCCCTCGATCTCCACCGTCGCGTGGGCCACGGGCCGAAGCTCCTGGGGAACCCTCGTGGGCGTCGGGGGCAGGACCAGCACGCCGACCGGCCCCGGCCGGGAAACCACGACCTTCTTCTCGACGGTGTCGAATCCGGGCTTGGAGACCTTCAAGGTGAGGGTCTGCTGCCAGGCCAGACGAAGGGTCTGCGAGCCCACCTCGCGTCGGTCGGGTCCCGCCGTCGCCACCACCTGCACCGAGAAATCCCCCCCCTGCCCCAGGGAGGCGACTTCCTGGGAGGTCGGAGCCCGGTAGGTGGCCTGGAGATGGCCCGACTCGTCGGTTCTGCCCGAGGACGGCTGGACGGTCCCCGCCGCCGGATCGACCCGGAACTCGGCGAAGAGTCCTGCAACCCCGGAATTCTGGGAGTTGAGCGCCTCCAACCGGAGGACGGCCTGGACCGGGGCGCCCTCCTCGGTTCCCGGAGCCAGGCCCAGACGGGCATCGGCCGGGCTGAGGAGCGTCAACGCCGCGTGCAAGGGATGCACCTGCACGCGAACCGTGCGCGACTCCAGGTGCCTCCCGCCGGGACCGGTCCCGTGGAAGAGCAGCGATCCCCACACGATTCCGGAATCGAAGCAAGGCTTCGTGGACTGGAACTTCACCGTCAGGCCGGTGCCGGTCCGCTCCACGGTCACGCTGGCCCCGGCGCCCCCCTCGACGGGATGCTGCGAGACCTTCAAGTCGGAGTTCACCGGCTCGCCCTGGGGGTTCCCCCGGGCGTCCACCCGCTGGCAGGTGACTTCCAACACCGTGCAGCTACACCCGTCTCCTTCCAATTCCGCGCTGGCTCCAGGCGCCAGTTCGCCCTCGCTCCAGGAGCTTCCCACCTGCCGCCTCTGGCGGACCTGCAGGATGTGGGGGACCAGGAGGACCTCGACCTGGGCCGTCATCCGGGGGAAGGGGCGAGGGAGCGACACCCCCGGGGGAAGCACGGAGGAGGCCAGGGTCATGGCCATCTCGGTGGCGGGATCCGCCACCACGTGGATCAGGGCCCGGTCGTCGGCGGGAAGGGCAGCGTCCGGATTGACCGAGACGGTGGCCAGCTTCCCCGACCCTTCTCCCGCCATCTGGAATTTCAGACACGGGGGGACGGCGGTCAGTTGGAGCGTGAGGGGGACCTCCCGATCGGGCTCGGAAAGCGAGCGCACACGCACCGCCAGGTCCCCGGTGGTCCACTCCGAACCGTTGAAGCCCAACGTGATCGGCCTGGGCTTGGAACTCATGGATTCAGCCCTCCCCCATCCGGGCCTTCAGGACGGGTCCTCCCACTCCTGAGCGGGCCGCTCATCGGCTTCCCCAGGCCGAAGAGGTGCGGATCTCCAGCTCGTAGCCTCCGCCCAGGGTGAAGACCACCGGAGCCGCGACCGGCTGGCCTGCCAGCACGGCCCGCACCATCAGGGTGGCGCTGGCGGGAGGGGCGTCTCCTTCGGGTTCTCGAGCCCGGACGTAGACGGCCCGCCGCGAGCCTGCGGCCTGCTGTCCCGACAAGGCCAGGGCTTCGGACGACGCGCTGAAGGAGATCGACGAGGAGGCCGCCCCGACCAGCGCCGGCGGAGCGTTGCGAGCGCGGATGGAGGCGTAGACCCAGAGGCCCTCGGCGGCCCCCGGGGTCAGGTCGGTGCGCCGGTCCTGGGTGACCACCTCCAGGCGGAGCTCGGGCGTGGGGGCATCCTGGGCATCCGAAGTCTTGGAGCCAGGAGTGGTCAGGACCTGATTGAGGATCGTCTGGCCGTTCACTGCCACCGCGATGATCACCGAGACGATCCCCTTGATGGGGGGACCCATCCAGATGGTGTCCATCGCGTCTTCCGGGCTGCTGCAGTCGTCGGCCCAACCCAGCTCGCTGGCCAGCCAGACCAGCAGGACGGTCAGGAGCAGGCGAAGCCAGGGGCTGGCCAGCCCGGACCGGCCGGGAGCTTTCTGCCTGGGAAAAGGTTCGGTTTCCTGGCCCCCCAGCACGCGCAGCACCTCGCGAAGGAGTTCACTCCGATTCCAGCGGATCTGGAACGACTTTCGCCATGACCCCGGTCAGTCCTGGAGGATGCCCCAACCCCGGCGCCTGGGCAGGGGATCGCGGCTGGCAGCGGAACTTCGGGCCATCCAAGTCTCCGAGGTCCACGGCCGTGCCGACCTTCCGTGTTGCCCAAAGCCAGATCGAACTGCACCAGGGAGACTGCCTGGAGCTCCTGCCCGCACTGCCCGAGGCCTCGGTGGACGTGGTGGTGACCTCGCCTCCCTACAATATCGGGGTCCGCTATGGCGCCTATGACGACACCGGGCTGTCCCGGCAGGAGTACCTGGACTGGCTGGCCGGCTGGGCCCTGCAGGTTCGTCGGGTCCTGAAGCCCGATGGTTCGCTCTTCTTGAACCTCGGCTCCAAGCCGACCGACCCCTGGGTTCCCTTCGAGGTCGTCACCCGGCTCAAGGAGATCCTGGCCCTGCAGAACGCGATCCACTGGATCAAGTCCATCGCCATCGAGAAGGCCTTCGTGGGCGAAGGCGCAGGTCTGCCCGAGGATCTCACGGTGGGCCACTACAAGCCCATCAACTCCAACCGCTTCCTGAACGACTGCCACGAGTACGTCTTCCACCTGACCCACCGCGGGGACGTGGGCCTGGACCGCCTGGCCGTCGGGGTCCCCTACCAGGACAAGTCCAACCTGCGCCGCTGGTCGGCGGCCGCCTCGGATCGGCACTGCCGGGGCAACACCTGGTTCATCCCCTATCGGACCATCCAATCCCGCCGCTCCGATCGCCCCCACCCCGCCTCGTTCCCGGTGGAACTGGCCCGCAAGTGCATCCTGCTGCACGGAGCCCGCCCGGGCCTGAAGGTCATGGACCCCTTCCTGGGGATCGGACACTCCGCCCTGGCCGCGATCCAGGCCGGCACCGATTTCCTGGGCTGCGAGCTGGACCCGGAGTACTTCGAGGTGGCCTGCCGGGCCGTCCAGGAAGCCGTCCCGTCCCCCCGGACCGAGGCGGCCCCACCCCACGAGGCCCAAGCCACCCAGATGGAACTCTTCTGAGCCGGCGCAGGGGCCGAGGAACCGCCGTGGAAGCCCTCCTCATGGGTCACGGTCAGGAGAGAAGCCAGATCCGGATCGGCCTGAAGGTGGCCGTGGTCCTGAAGAAGGACCAGGGCACGGGCCGGCGCACCCCGGGCGTGGTGGCCCGCATCCTGACCAACTCGGCCTTCCATCCCCGCGGGATCAAGGTGCAGTTGCAGGATGGCCAGGTGGGCCGGGTCCAGGAAATCCTGGACTGAGTGTCCCCGACGGGGTCTGCTGAAAGGACGCCAGCCCGCAGCGAAGAAGGCGCCGCCCGATGAGCGCGATCTTGAGTCCTGACGACGTGCGGGTGGTGCTGGTTTCCCCCGAGGGCGAGGCCAACATGGGGGCCGTGGCCCGCTCGATGATCTGCTTCGGCGTGAGGGATCTGGTGCTGGTCACCCCCTACCGCCAACCGGCCGAAGAGGCTCGCAACTGGGCCTGTCATGGCCTGCCGGTCTTGGAGGGCAGCCGGATCGCCTCCACCCTGGACGAGGCCCTGAAGGGCGTCAACCTGGCCGCCGGCCTGACCCGCCGCGCCGGCAAGCGCCGACACCGGATGCTCTCGCCGGTGGAGTTCAAGACCCGCATCCTCCCCCGCTCGCTGCCCTGCCGGCTGGCGCTGGTCTTCGGGACCGAGGAGAGCGGCCTCTCCAACGAGGAGCTCGACCGCTGCCACCGCCTGGTCAAGATCCCCAGCCAGGGCTCGCTGAACCTGGCCCACGCCGTCAGCATGATGCTGTACGAGCTCTTCGGCCGCGAAGAGCCGATCCGCTCGACGCGGGCCGCACGCCTGGCCTCGCCGGAGCTGCGCCGGAGGATGCTCGACGCCCTGGCCGGCCACCTGCAGGTCATGGGATACCCCTTCCACCAGGCCAGCCTGGAGGAGGAGATGACCAAGCTCTCCGACATCCTGGAACGCGCCGAACTCGAGGAGTGGGAGACCAACTTCCTGGGCGGGCTGTTCAAGCACCTGCGCATCCAGTTCGAGCGGGCCCGCGACCGGGGCTGAGGCGGGGGGGCAGGGGCGTGGGCTCCCTGTACCCACCCTCACCCGAGGCTGCGATCCTGACGGCCTCCTAACCATCTGTTCACTCTCGGCCGACCTTGAATCGGGTAGACTGGGGAGGTATGAGACCGATCAGCGCCATGTCCGCCCCTCCAGCCCAGCACGCTGGCCAGAAGCCCTGCCTCGTGCCCGCCTCCAGCGAACCCGTCGACAGCGTGGAACTCGGCCTTTCCCAAGAAGCCCCCCAGCGCCCCCTGGTCCCCGCGCCGCAGGTCCGGGATGGCGCCGAGGCGCCGGAATCCAGTCCCTCCTCGAAGCGACGCTGGATGGCGGCGGGGTTCGCCGGGCTGGCCGTGGCCGGGGCGGCG
>Ga0334888_1000399_pt1 | contig 70490 bp, 56 predicted proteins | sample GraSluR1_MG_FD_207227 | JGI IMG/M metagenome (GOLD analysis project Ga0334888, IMG submission 207227) | Sludge microbial communities from methane-producing bioreactor in Wageningen University, Netherlands - Granular Sludge_3_08-R1 | ecosystem: Engineered > Bioreactor > Anaerobic > Unclassified ... | reverse complement strand
CTTTTACATCCAGAAAAAAAATATGTAAATATTGCGAGAATAAAAACGCAAAGATCGATTACAAAGATTATAAAAATTTGAAGCGTGCTATCATGGAACAGGGTAAGATCATACCCCGCCGCGTTACGGGAACCTGCGCCAAGCATCAGCGTGAACTTGTTACAGCGATCAAACGCGCCAGGAACATCGCACTCTTGCCATATTCGTATGACGTGACGCAAAACTAAAGGAGATACAACATGAAAATTATTTTGAAAAAAGACGTTGAAAAACTCGGGAAAGCCGGAGATGTTGTATCTGTGAAAGACGGATATGGGCGCAATTATCTGATCCCGCAGGGATTGGGTATCGGAGCGACACGCTCGAACATGAAGATCGTGGATGAACTGAAATCCAATGAAGACCGGAAAGCGAAAAAAGCGGAAACCACTGCAAAGAATCTTGCAAAAAAATTAAAGGATATTTCCGTCACCGCCGCGGTCAAGACCGGTGAAGATGATAAACTCTTCGGTGCCGTAACGGCACAGATCATTGCCGAACTCATCGCCGAAAAAGGTATCGAGGTCAACAAACATGATATCCTGCTGGAGGAACCGATCAAGGAACTTGGTGTGTATGATGTTCCCGTCAAACTCGGTGCCGGCGTGAAAGCGGAGATCAAAGTTTGGGTCGTGAAAGAATAATTGACAATTGACAATGATAAATAGAGGGGCTGGATATTGTTCAGCCCTTTTCTTTTTACAGATCATTTTCGGCGCGGGATAAAAAGCTGATGTGCGGATCTTTTCTTCCGATGCGCGTTAGTATCTTGACTCAAAAACATGCGCTTTGATGCATAATTGCTTTTAAACCACGGAATGTTTCCTTAAATTCCTGCCGTGATAATTGTAACTGGAGGATACTGATCAATGCCGGCGTATATCGTTATGGGCGCCCAGTGGGGAGATGAAGGCAAGGGGAAAATCATAGATGTTCTTGCCGAAAAGATGGATATTGTTATTCGGTTTCAGGGTGGAGCCAACGCGGGTCATACCGTGATCCACGGGAAAACCAGGTATGTGACCCATCTGATCCCCTCCGGAGTTATTTCAGGTCGATCGATCAATATTATCGGTAACGGCTGTGTTGTCAATCCCGCAACACTGCTCGAAGAGATGGAAATACTGCGTCAACAAGGCGTGCACATTTCTCCCGATAAATTCATCATTTCGCCCTCGGCCCATATGGTATTACCAATCCATCAATACCTGGACAAAGTCCTGAATGAAAAGATCGGGACCACCGTCCGGGGTATCGGACCGGCATACACAGACAAGGTTCAACGAACCGGTATCCGTTGGGAACGTGCATGTGACGGCAGTTTTGAGGAAGCCTGCCGTGAGCACCTCGACTTTGTTGAGAGAGTCTATGCGGTGGTTGAGAAAGATGTCATAAAAACCCTTCGGGACGGCATTCCCGATGTGACGAAAGCGGTTGAAAAATTACGGCCTTTCGTCCGGGATGCCCGACCCATCCTCGCTGAAGCTGTTAAAAATAACAGCAATATTTTATATGAGGGTGCACAGGGTACATTTCTGGATGTGGACCACGGGACATATCCGTTTGTGACCTCTTCCAATACCAGCATCGGCGGTGCTTATACCGGAAGCGGTATATTCCTTGATTTTAACAAACGGATCGCGATCGTTAAATCGTACACGACCCGTGTGGGAGAAGGACCATTCCCGACAGAATTATTTGACGAAACAGGGGAGACCCTGCGGCGTCACGGGAATGAATTCGGAGCCACTACCGGACGCCCGCGTCGATGCGGATGGCTGGATCTGGCCCTCTTAAAAGAATCATGCATGATCAACGGATTTAATTACATCGTTTTTTCGAAGGTAAGTTGTTTATCCGGTATTGAAACCTTGAAGGTTGCGGTTGATTATCATTCCGATGGAAGCCCGGTATACCAGGAACTCCCCGGCTGGGAAGAAGACATCCTCGGCTATACCGAATATGAGGCATTGCCGGCGAATTGCCGCCGGTATATTGAATTTACGGAGGACTTTTTGGGCGTCCCCGTCGGTATGGTATCAACAGGTCCCGATCGCGATCACGTGATCGAGCGTCAACCCATTTTCAGGTAATATATTTTACCATCCTATCCCCGTTCCTGTGACATGTGAGTACGTATGCAGCATAACATAATGTTCCGCATTATGTTTATTACATATTTTGCTGTTCCTTTATCCCGTGATAAAGGATGCTTCGTCATCAATGGACGCTTTTTTCATGTCGCGTAAAGGGAGTTCGGTATCGGTTGCAATACAAGGAACCGAATTGAAAAGGAAAAAACATGAAAAATGCAGACATGAGCGTATCATCACTTTCACCGGAATTCAAATTTGAACGGAATGCAAGGTTCTCTCCGCAGGAAGAAACCGCCAACACAATATCCCATGCGGCGGGTGTCCTTCTGTCTTTGTATGCTCTGATCGTGATGCTGATCTCGACGATACAGAGCGGAATAATATTAAATATTGTTAGTGTTGCCATTTACGGACTTTCGTTACTGGCAGTATATGTTTCTTCGACCCTTACCCACGCGCTTCCCCCCGGTCGCTGGAAAGACTGCTTTCATAATATTGATCAGATCGCGATCTACCTGCTTATAGCAGGGACCTACACACCGCTGGCACTGATCACATTGCGGCATGACTGGGGTTGGGTCATCTTTGGTATTGAATGGGGATTCGCTACCACCGGCATTATGCTTAAACTGCTTATGCCCGATAAGTTCGAACGTGGCGTTAATGTCCTTATTATTGCCTCTTATGTGGTGATGGGCTGGCTTCTGCTCTTATTCATTATACCGATATTCAGGAATATGGATCCCGCCGGGATCGCGCTGATCATTCTCGGAGGAGTATTTTATACCTTGGGTATCCTCTTCTTTAAATCCGAAAAGATCAATCACAATCATCTGATATGGCATATCATGGTCCTGGCGGGAAGTATCGTCCATTGGATCGCGATCATGAAATATATTTTATGATCCGATAGATAAATGACCCATTGACTTAATGGTAAAATGTGAGGTTCTTTTGTAATAAAAATATTCATTTGCCGCATCAGCGACGACGCGTTAAAAAATCCGATGAGTGAACGTAAAAAAATACTTAGGTTGAGCGAAGTGAAACCATTTAAGTATTTTAGTGAATGAAGAGGATTTTTAGCCAAAGTCGCTTTAGCGGCTGACTTTCTTTTGCTTCTCCCCTGGGGATCCCTCCGGGATTTTCTTTGGTTAGCAAAGAAAAGAAGGGGCTGTTTAGTTCACAAGACATATTTTTTACGACAGTTGTGTTGTCAAAGGTTACATTTAAACTTTGTTTGCACTTTTTTGTCATCTTTTTATTTGAAGAATAAGATATCCTATTCAAATTTGTGACTTTCAATTATTCATAACGAATTCAGACTTACAAAATTACCATTAATCCGACTTACTGTAAGGCTTCTTCGGAATCGAACGCCCGGTAGGGATTCAGCTGCCGGAAGATAAAATCGTGATCGCAGCAATGATCGATCAGATATTCCGCGATGACCTTACCCAGACCCGGACCCAGCATAAAACCCTGCCCGCACATCCCGATCGCCAGGAAATAATTTTCCAGTTCGCGGCTATGACCGATCAGCGGGAATCCGTCGGGCGTCATGGGATACAGTCCGCGCCAGATACGCCGGACCCGCAGTTGCCGCAGGCGTGGATAGATCCCGACCATGCGGCGGATCACCTGGGGCAGGAATCCGGATGTGTTGTCGCAGTCGAATCCGCGGAACGGGGGAAGGGGTGTGATGCAAAACACCACCTGTCCTTCGCGGTTCTGATAAAAATAATAATTTTTGGAGTCCCCGTCCGCGCGCATATCCACGATCATTGGGTCAAAGAAAGATTTGACGGGTTCCGTAATGCCGGCCTCATGAGATTCGGGATACAGCGGGAAAGAATGTCCCGTGAGATTGGCGACTATCCCGGCATGCGCTCCTGCGCAGTTGATGACCATGTCCGCCGAAAAAGACCGCGAAGACGTTCGGACGCTTTCGATCCGATTATTTTTATGTGATATTTCTTTCACTTCTTCGGAGAAATAAAAATCCGCACCCTGCCGTTTGGCAAGCTGAAAATACGCATCCGCGGTAAGCAGGGGCGATGCGGAACCGTCCTCCGGAGAAAAGGTGCCGCCGCGCAGACCACACATATTGATCCCGGGGATCCGTGCCGCGATCTCTTCGGGTGAGTGCCAGTTGATATTTAAGCGGTATTTTTTCTGAATGACCAAAAGCGCTTTCAGCGTGTTCTCGTCTTCTTCGCGATATGCCGGGTAACAATATCCGCCCTGTTTCCATTGAATATCAAAGCCGTGTTCATCCCGCATTGCGGCAAAAAGACGAATGCTCTCCTGGCAGATAGCGATCTTGGCCGGATCCGAATGCGTGGCGCGGATACCGCCGATAGCCGTGCGGTTCTGTCCGCGTCCGGGCGATGCCTCCTTGTCGATGACCGCCACGGAAGTACCCTTTGCCGCCAGATAGAAGGCAAGGGGAAGACCGACACTGCCGGCGCCGATGATCAGGAAGTCATATTTTTTCAACCGCAGATCTCCTTATCCTCTTCATTGATCAATATGTGCATGGGTATTTCCACCGACAAGGGACGATGCGTTGCCTTACATACGCTCTCGGGCGCTATCTGCAGTTCGCTGAAGATCCTTGGCAGCAAGAGGGAACAGTTGCTCCCGCCGCAGGAGCCCATACCGACCCGTAATACTTTCAGTTGATTGATATCACGCACATCATGCTCGCGTATAAAATCTCTGATCTCTCCCACGGTGATCATCTCGCAATGACAAACAATGGCATCATCGGGTAGATAGTCAAAAGATGCCTTTTCCAGGGCACGGGTCTTGCTCTCTGCCTGTACCCGCACACCGGCAATATCCGCCGCATGTTCAAAGGAAACATCCAGTGTGATCAGATATGTTTTTGATGCTTTGTGAAAGCGGGTTTTTATAACGGTCCCGTCCTCGAGATAATGACCCTCCATGTCGGTCAGCGGCAATGTGTCTCCTGATTTGAAGTCCGGAATGAATTCATAGGGCAGGACAACCTCCGCACGCTTATCACTGATCTTCCTTGCCAGCGTGATCGCGAGTCCGGGGCAGATCGCAACGCACTGCATGCATCCCGTGCAGCCGCCGGTATATTCGGGAACGTCCAGGATATTGTTGAGCCGGGGATGCAGTTGAATGGCATTGACCGGACAGACCGTAACACAGGGATTGCAGGGGATCTCCTGCACACAGTGAATGACCGGCTGGAACGTATCGGTCAGGACCGGAGTCTGTTTGGGATAGCTTTTCCCGGGCGGACTTTTGAGTACGGCGGCTTTTTCATAAAAGGAGGGATCGATCTTAATATCCTTTCCCAGCAGAGCGGCTATTTTCAGACCCGCAATACGTCCACCGAACATTGCGGAGGATGCTTCGGCGATCTCATCGGCATCGCCGGTCTTTACGACCGGAAAACCGAAGGCCTTTGCCGTATCATAGAACGCATCTACCGGTGACAGACCGACCGCGACCAGCAGGGTATCGACATCAAATGTTCTGGCGGTGTTCAGTATCGGATGGAGACTGTCATTCGTTTCCGCGATCGTAATGCGTTCGAGTTTTTCTTTCCCTTCGGCGCTGAGGATCGTGTGCCGTAAATAGAGCGGTACCCCCATGCGCTTGATCTTATCCGCGTGGACACGGTATCCGCCGGGTCCCGGCAGAATGTCGCAGATACCCTTTACCGTAATGCCCGCTTGCAAAGCGTGATAGGCAGCGATCAGTCCGACATTGCCGCTGCCGACAATAAAGATCTGGTCCGAGGCTTTGATCATATCACGGTTGACCAGTGTCTGAAAAGCTCCGGCGCCGTAGATGCCGGGCAGATGGTTTCCCGGAAAGACCAGAGAACGTTCACGCGCACCTGCGGAAACGATAAGTCCCTTAAAATCAATGAGTGCGTAATGCCTGTTGCCCAAAAGTACACCGGCCCTGCGGTCCTTATAAATGCCCGCGATCATGGCGGAGGTCAATATGCTGATATTTTTGTGGACACGGACCTTTTGTTCCAGCAGTTTAGCGATCTCATGACCGCGGGTGCCGGCATAACAGTCGGCAGTGGAACCGAAGAACTTATGGGTCTGCAAAACAAGTTTCCCCCCAAGCTCCGACTTGTCGTCCGCGATCAGTACCGAGAGACCGGCATCGGCAAGCTCCAGCGCGGCGGTGAGTCCCGAGGGTCCGCCACCGGCCACAAGCACATCGCAGTCATACAGGATGCGCTGTGTTTTACCTGCCGGCGTTCCCGGGTCGGGGAGTTCTGGCAATCCATCCAGAGTACGGATGTCCATCCCTTCCGCAAGCGGGGTAACACAGGACTTTTGCGGGTAGCCGTTGATCAGGACGGTACAATGGGAGCACTGACCGTTGGCGCAGAAGATACCCTGCGCGGCATGATTTTTATGATGATAGGAAAAAATGCGGATACCGTTCGCGATAAGGGCCGATGAAACGGCATCGCCGGCAAAGCCCGAATATTCTTTGCCATTAAAAAAAAAGCGGACCCGATCTTTTACTTTGATCGTCAGAATAGGATGCTGGGTCAAATTACGCACTGCTAACTCCCGGATTCAATTAAAAATGTAGTAAAAAAATGGATAAAAAACATGTAAAATTGATATTAAAAGGACATTCTTACGGATGTATAAAAAAATCCTTATTGTATAAAGCATTATTTTCGTATACTTTCTAATAAATAAATAAAATTTATATACCGAGGTGTCTCATATGCCATCAACTCAAAAAGAACTTCTGATTGTTGAACAGCACCTTGAACACGCAGAAGATATTTATCAGGATATCAGTCAATACTTTGATCATTATCATATTGCGCTTTCTTTAAGCGAAGCGCATTCATTTATTGCCGAACATGATTTCGATATGATCATTGTCAATCCCTTTTTTCCGGACGGGAGCGGAAGGGAGTTCATTGCTGAATTAATGAACAATAAAAAACTCTATACAACTCCACTGATCGTTGTCAGTAATCTTCCGGAAAAAAAAGCGAAACTGGATTTTTATTCCTATGGTGCGGACGCCTATTTTGAGATTCCGTATGACAAGGAATATTTCCGTAAAACAATAGAAGAAAAGCTAAAAAGACATATTCGATTACTGATCCATAAGGGAAATGATCGGGATATGGGCGTTGGTTCCCGTTTAAATTTCGAAGAAAACTTCAAAAATACAAGTCAGCTTATTTCCGATAATAAAGTAAACGGTTTTCTGGGTCTGATCGCACCGGCAGCCATAGATTTTGTCATTCGTGATTTCGGGCTGGAAGCCGGAGATAGGTTAATTAAAACAACGATCGATCTGATGCGGAAAATGTGCGATAAGGATATGAAAGTCGCTATGTGGACACAAAAATCGATCGTGTTTGGCATTGTTAACAAAAAAGAAACCGATATTCTGAAAGGTCTTGAGCAAATCCGTTTGAATTATCTTGGTGAAATGAAAAGAATCTGCAAATTGCAAGAAAGTCCGGGATTACGTGCCGTAATCAAACCGATATCGGCTAAAAAAACACTGGAAGAACAAATGAAACAGCTCCTTTCACATTTGGTCACTATATCTAAAGATGAAAATGCTGTTCCGATACAAGTATTTTCCGACCAAGCCATTAAAAAACACCATGTGATTTTAGTTGATAATGATCCGGTATCTGTCAATATAATTTCCCATCGTCTGAGAAAAGAGGGATTTAGTACGGATTCTTTTTACGATCTTCGGGATATTTTAAATTATCCGTATAAAAAGGATCTTTCGGCGATCCTGGTTGACAGTATGATCCCGTCCGGAGGCATTGATTTCCTGCGTGAGATCAATAAGGATCCCGAACTGTCAAAAATTCCTGCCATACTCTTAAGTCGTTATGGTCATGAAGACGAGATCGCCGAGGCATTCGAGGCCGGAGCCGAAGATTATCTTATGAAACCGATCTCTTTGGTGGAATTGTCTGCACGGGTTAAACGATTGGTCACTATATCTAAAGATGAAAATGCTGTTCCGATACAAGTATTTTCCGACCAAGCCATTAAAAAACACCATGTGATTTTAGTTGATAATGATCCGGTATCTGTCAATATAATTTCCCATCGTCTGAGAAAAGAGGGATTTAGTACGGATTCTTTTTACGATCTTCGGGATATTTTAAATTATCCGTATAAAAAGGATCTTTCGGCGATCCTGGTTGACAGTATGATCCCGTCCGGAGGCATTGATTTCCTGCGTGAGATCAATAAGGATCCCGAACTGTCAAAAATTCCTGCCATACTCTTAAGTCGTTATGGTCATGAAGACGAGATCGCCGAGGCATTCGAGGCCGGAGCCGAAGATTATCTTATGAAACCGATCTCTTTGGTGGAATTGTCTGCACGGGTTAAACGATTTGCACAGTAGTGAACATGTTTGAAAGCATCAACATATTTATTAAGGAGTTCCTGGGTCAGGGTGACGACCGGATTATTTTATTCATACTGATCATAATGATCACCTTTTTTTTCCTTATAACGGTGATCCTATTCATTATTGCCGTTTACTTAAGGATACTAAACAGATCCAGAAAGCAATGGGAAAATAAGAAACACTCAATATGGTCGCCCATTATTCTTGGGGTTATGGATGGCAGTCTGAATCCCCGGGATGCTTTCTCTCAAATAAAAGAAAAGCATTCATTATCATATTTGCTATACCTTGAACATTATATCGACTTGCTTAAAGGGAAGGAGAAAGATCGCCTAATCGCGCTCGGACGCTTATCGATAAAGAAACTTCGAAAACTGCTGAACTGTCTAAGCCGGGAAAAACGTATCGTTGCCATGCATATGATCAGTCTGTTGCACAGCGAGGAAGAATTTATTAGATCAAAGGATGACAAAAAAAAACCAAGTCTCATTCATTTGAGGGAAATGCGTTTTATTAAAGATCTGAAGGGGAAGAACCGGATCTTCAATGCACTTTTTTCATTCCCTTTTGTGAGTCCCGTTTATATCTCTAATATTCTTGCGGATATGGGGACAGATATTATTCCCTGGCTGCGCAAGGTACTTAGAAACAAGCAATATGGTTCTTACATCCATTTAATCACGATCGAAACGCTTCGCCGTTTGCATGATGCCGGAAGTCTTAAGGTCACTGATGATATATTGAATACGCGGAAGGATCCTGTCATCCTTTCAGCTTGGTTAAGATTTATCGAAGTTATGGGAGATAAAAATTTCATGAATGCTGTTTATCCTTTTATAGGTCATCCTAGTCCGATGGTGCGACTTGCTGCCGTACAGGCATATATAGAAATATCTGATATACTTACCCCGGGCGAAGTAGCGGCATTCTTTAATGATCCTTATGTTATGGTGGCCGTACAGGCATCGAAAAAGATACGTTCAAATATTATACTTCCACATATTCCAATAGATGATATAAACGACTACAGGTGGCAGGAAATATTCAGAAGGATGGTATATTAATGACTGAATTCATTTTTCGTTCTATTACCGTTTTTAATTATATCGTATTCATTTACTTTATCACCCTGAATTTATGGTATTTTGTTTTAAATATCATTGCATACAGGGGACTAAAAAAACACATGTTGCGTCTGAAGATAACCAAATCCGATGATCAGCTTCTGATGAAAAGTGCGCCGCCGGTAACGCTATTAACTCCAGCCTTTAATGAATCGGAAAATTGCATTACATCCATTCAGAGCTTGCTTAAAATTCAATATCCGGATATGCGTATTTTATTTATCAACGACGGAAGCACGGACGATACCCTGGAAAAAATGATCGACACGTTTCAGATGGAAAAAGCCTTTCTCCCTCAAACATCCAATCTTGAAACGAAACCGGTCAAAGAAATATACCGCAGTAAAACGCATCCGGACCTGTGGCTTATTGATAAGGAAAACGGGAAAAAGGCGGACGCTCTGAATGTCGGGATCAATTATTGCCAGACACCATTATTCTGCGCGATCGATAATGATTCCATGCTGGAACAGGATTCGATAGCGCGTGTAGTCATTCCTTTTATTGAAGATACCCGAACGGTTGTGAGCGGAGGTATTATCCGCATTGCGAACGACTGTACTTTTGAGAACGGGCATATCACGAAGGTAGATATCCCAAAGAACCTTCTGGCCAAATTTCAGGTCATGGAATATTTGCGGGCATTTTACAGCGGACGTCTGGCTTGGGATATCCTGAACGCTTCTCTCATTATTTCCGGGGCTTTCGGTCTGTTCCGGCATTCCGTGGTAGTGGCCGCGGGCGGCTATTTGCACAAGACCATCGGTGAAGATATGGAACTGATCGTCCGCTTACACAAATATTGTGCAGACAATAAAATACCCTATAAAATAAGGTTCATACCGGATCCCATCGCATGGACCGAAGGTCCCGAAACATTGAAAACCCTTGGCCGGCAACGTGATCGCTGGCAAAGAGGCTTGTTAGATTCGATTTTAACGCATATCAATATGCTGTTTAAACCGCGATATGGCGCCGTGGGCTTGCTGGCTATGCCGTATTTCTTTATATATGAAATGATCGGACCCTTAATAGAAATAATGGGGTATCTGATCTTCTTTTTCTTGATCATTATCGGCTATGCTACCTGGACCTATGTTCTGGCTTTTCTATTGGTTGCGGTTATACTGGGTGTTTGTTTGTCGGTGTTTTCCATTATTTTGGAAGAACTCAGCTTCCACCGATACCCAAAGTTCCGGCATCTTCTGCAATTGATCGCCGTTGCTATCATAGAAAATATTGGTTACCGGCAATTGAATAGCTGGTGGCGAATAAAAGGGACATGGTCGTTTATGAAGAAAAAACAAAACTGGTATTAAATTATGAAAAATCCCTCAATTTTATCCTTTAAACGATTTGTATTTGCTTTTGCCTGTATCATGATGTTTTTACCGGGTTGCCTTTTGGCTCAGGACACATATGAAGCATTACATGAACAAGGCAAGGTGCTTTATAGGAGCAATCAGGATCTGGATGCTTTGAAGATCTACATGCAAATACTGGATACTTATCCGGATGATGCGGATGCCCTGTTGTTTCGCGGCAGGTTGTATGCAAGACTCAAATTATACGATGCCGCGGAAAATGATCTATTACGGGTCATCGAACTGGCTCCCGATTATCTGGATGCTTATCATGCGCTTGCATCCGTTTATTTTTGGCGGGGGGATCCGGAACAGGCGAGGATCATTCTAAGCAGATGGATGAAATTGGATCTTGAGAATCCCGAGGTTTATGTCATGTCCGCCCAACTTGCAATCGAAGGCAGACGCTATGCGGCAGCACGTACTTTTCTGGAAGAAGCCGCTTATTACGGGGCCCAACAAGAAAGGATAGAATCGCTTCTGCGCATTATAAATACGCCCAACACAGAAACACGATGGTCTGCCGGCGTTCAATATGAGTACGTTTTCCTTGATACAAGCAGATCAAACTGGCAGCAGCTTCAGGCACATCTCACACATGATTTCGGTAAGGTCCTGGTGCGTTCCGAGATCAACCGGTATCAGCGTTATGGAGCAGATGATTATTCGGCGGTTATCGATGCATATATTGAAATTGGGAAGAAGTCCTATCTTAACAGCCGCATACAGGCCGGCATGACGGGTGCCTTTATGCCGGCAGTGGACCTTACGTTGGAAATGTTCGTGCCTGCAGGTACACGGAACGAGCCGGCATTTGCATATCGTCTAATGCATTTTGACAGTACGGCTGCGCATATTCCCTCGGTTGCCTGGGCGGCATATCCGGATAACTGGTATCTTCGGGATAAAGTCAGCTTGATCATTAATGATGGTATCAGCTGGCAAAACCAGCTGACAATTCGCTATCTGTTTGAAAATGTAGACACCTATATTCAGTTGATGAATGTTATTGGAACCGATATGAGCCTGTATGGCAATGAGTGGGTGCAAAGCATTTCATTTGCTCTCAGCACTTCTGTCCCGCTAAGCGATCACATCCTGATGGGTGCCGTGGTTTCCTGGACCCGGGACGAATTTAAGATCGATCGTATTGGAGCATCAGCCGGACTGACCTATAAATGGTGATTTCAGATCTTGTCCTAATGTCTTGCGCTCAAAAATATTCGCCTTTTATGCTTTGACCTTTTAAGGGGTTTTTCTAATAACAGTAAAATTTTTAATTACGATAACTTCTCATAATGACACTGCAGCAGATCGCCGGTTTTTTCGTCCCGTAAATGCAGTCCGTTCCCCTCGCACCACTTATAGACCTTGCAACTTGCGCATTTTCCGGTCTTTGTCCATCTGCGGTCCCGCATGATCTGAAAACGGTTTTCCCAGACATCCCAAAAATCATCTTTATAGATATTACCCTGAATATAATCCGCTCTCAGACTGGGGCAGGCCGAGATCGAACCGTCGACCAGGACGGATCCGATATGGATACCCGCGTGACAGAAGAAAGGATGATCGCGGGCTAGCAGTTCGTAATCTCCCAAAAAACCCTCACAGCCGGCATTGACGCGGATCTTCCCGGATTTGCGGGTTTCCGTTATAAAGTCATACACCGCGCGGAACTGCGCGTTATCCATATCAAGTTCCGGATTATCCTTTGCACGGCCTTTGGGAAAAATAATGAATATTCGCCATCTTTTGACACCGGTTGCGATCAGAAGATCACGCAAATTATGCAAAGTATTGATATTCCGCTGGTGGACACAGGTAACGACATCAAAGGTCAGTCCGGGTTCCGAAGTTGCAAGCCGGATCGCATTAATGGCGCGGTCAAAGGAACCTTTTTGACCCCGGAACCAGTCATGCGCCTCTTCCAGTCCGTCCAAACTTATCGTTAAAGAACGAAGACCCGCCTGCATTAAATGTGAAAAAAGATTTTCGTTAAGGGCAAAACCGTTGCTGACCATACCCCAGGGAAATCCGCGACGGGTGATCTCTCGACCTATCTCGGCAAGGTCCGCGCGCATGGTCGGCTCCCCGCCGGTCAATACGATTGTCGTATTCGGCGGATCCACATGCGGGGTGATCGTATCGAGCACATTCAGGAAATCGGCAAGCGGCATATCCGGGGTTTGCATTTCTTTGGAACAATCACTGCCGCAATGCATGCAATTCAAATTGCAGCGCAGGGTACATTCCCAGAATAAATAAGTTAAGGGATGCAAGCGCGCCTGATTCCGTTTGTACAGCGTGAAAAGATCAAAAAATAAACGTTTTTTAAGTTTCATTAAAACGAAGGGGAAAAGGATGTTATTTTATACCGAACTCGTTTGCTTTTAGCTGAAGATCGCTGACGGGTTTTACTATCAGCTCATCTTTGGTATTGTTCTGTTCTGAAGGATTGATTGCCGGGCGAAATGCCGCAGGCACACCATACATGGGGTATACCCCGTATTCCGGTTCCGGTTCATGTATGCAGGAAGCACCTAAAATTCCCATTATCAGGATCAGGATAGTATTCCAGCATTTATACAGTCTTTTCATAATAAACTCCTTTTATGGAACGATAAACGATTTTAATATAAAACCACAAAGATCAAAAGGAAAATATTTCCAATACCATTGTTCATATAATACTTTTTAAAAACAAATCATATTACCCGGAGTAAATTAAACATATTACTTTTATGATGCGGTATTAAAATTTGTTCCGTGTCTAATCATCTTGTTAAATTTGCCGGATTATATTAGTTTAGCCCGTGAAATTAATATTTTATTTTTGATCTGGAGCAAGAATGAGAAGCAAAGAAAAAGCACTCGCTTATCATGCCGGTCCGGTACCCGGGAAACTGGCTGTCCACAGTACAAAACCCTGTGAAACCCAGGAAGAACTGAGCATGGCATATACACCCGGTGTGGCGGAGCCCTGCCTGGAAATTGAAAAACATCCCGATGATGTTTACAAGTACACCAATAAAGGTAATCTTGTCGCGGTCATATCGAACGGGACCGCCGTGCTTGGACTTGGGGACATCGGCGCGGCTGCGGGTAAACCGGTGATGGAAGGGAAGGGCGTTCTATTCAAACGCTTCGCGGATGTGGATGTGTATGATATCGAACTGGACAACCGGGATCCGGATGAACTGATCCGTATCATAAAGGCGATGGAACCGACTTTTGGCGGGATCAATCTGGAAGACATCAAAGCTCCCGAGTGCTTTTATATTGAAGAAACACTGAAGCGAGAGATGAATATTCCGGTCTTTCACGATGACCAGCACGGCACGGCCATCATTTCCGGCGCGGCCCTGCTTAACGCTTGTGAGATACAGGGGAAGAAATTGTCCGAATGCAGGATCGTTATTTCCGGTGCCGGTGCTGCGGCGGTTTCGTGCGCTCTGCATTATGAACGACTGGGTGCAAAACATGAAAATATTTTCATGTGTGACCGGAAAGGGGTGTTGCATAGTAACCGTTCACATGAACTTGACAAGTATAAATCCCTGTTTATACAGGATTGCAGCGAAAGATCGCTTTCGGATGCTTTGGGCGGAGCCGATATTTTTGTCGGACTGTCGGTTGGAGGTCTTGTTACAGGTGATATGATCAATAACATGTCCGCACGCCCCATTCTTTTCCCGATGGCGAACCCGGTTCCCGAGATATCCTATGAACTGATCCGTGAGGTCCGCCCGGATGCCCTTGCAGGTACCGGCCGTTCCGATTATCCGAACCAGGTCAATAATGTCCTGGGTTTCCCGTTTATATTCCGGGGCGCTCTGGATGTGCACGCTTCCGCGATCAATGAGGAGATGAAAATTGCGGCTACCATGGCGCTGGCGGAACTGGCAAAAGAACCCTGTATTCCCGAGGTCTCGAAAGCCTATGGAGGTCAAACATTCGCATTCGGTCCCGATTACGTTATTCCGAAACCCTTTGACCCGCGCGTTTTTGTCCGGGAATCTTATGCGGTGGCACGTGCCGCGATCGAAAGCGGGGTTGCACGAAAAGAGATCTGTCTGGCAGACTATCGGACAGAACTGGAGACGCGTCTGTTCAATATGCGTGCAGGATGCTCTTGAAAATCTTTGGTTATTTATTCCGATCGATAAAAAACTGTTTTTTTAGGATAAGATTTGTTATAATTGATAATAAACGGTAACCCCGGTGCTAATAAGATCGAATATTATGCATTACACGAATAAAAAAAGAGATCCGCTTGTTATCGGCACATATCGTGTACTTTTATTTTTGTGTCTGTGCTTTTCCATCTTCATTCCGCGAATCCTTGCGGCTCAGACAGCTTCAGTCAATACACCGCGTGCTGAGGTCGTTCTTAATTTCAATGAATTTGACTATAACCTGCGTAAAAGTGTCCTGGTCATAAATTCCTATCATCAGGGACATCCGTGGACGGACGGTATCACCCGAGGTGTGCTCAGAACGTTTAGCAAACGTAACGCACATGTGGAGATCCATATCGAGAACCTTGACAGTAAACGTATTGTCAATCCCGAGTTATGGAATACGATCCTGATCCAAAAACTGGAATCATATCCTGCCGAATATCTTGATCTGATCATTGTGTCGGACGATAATGCGCTGAACGCACTGATAGATATCGGACACAAGTACCACAGTATCCCCATCGTTTTCTGCGGTATAAGTCATGCACCCGAAAAGATAACTGAGATATGTCACAGTTTCGTCGGTGTGAAGGAATATCTTCCGCATAAAGAAAATCTTGAATTGGGTATGCGCTTATTCCCGGAAACGGAAAACATCGTGGTCATTACCGATAATTCCGAAACCGGTATATCGCACCGTATTGCGGCTGAAAAAGCGATCGATGAAGTTCTTCCGGAAAATATCCGTGTGATATTGCTGGATGGGACAACCGGACTGACAACGCCGGAGATGGTAAGACAATTGAAAACGCTTCCCGAGAAGACATTGGTCCTTTTTTCGATCTGGCAGATCGACGGTGATGGCAATTACTGGGATCCGGAAAAATATTACCGACTCTACGCAGAAGCCTGTGACGTCCCCGTTTTTATAGTTACGGACGTGGGCCTTCGGGAGGGTTTTCTGGGCGGACACATATCGGTATCAGAGAATCAGGGAGAACTTGCTGCGGAACTGGGTTTAAAGATCCTTTATCGGGGATATCAACCGGACAAATTAATATATGACGATAATAATCAATGGTATTTTAACTGGAAGGAGTTAAGGCGCTGGAAGATCGCCAGACCTTCACTGCCTTCCGGAGCGATCGTCTTTAACCGTCCGATGGCTGTTTATCGTGAATATGCGTTTTTTTTTCTGGATCACGCTTGGATTGATCATTGCATTATTTGTTCTGCTGTGGTTAACTCTGATCTATCATTTTCGCTATCGCAGGAATGAGGATCTCCGGACACTATTGGCCCATGAGACCAAACGTCTGGCCGAACGATACAGTATCCTTTTTAATCAGGCATCCTACGGGATCGTAATATTTGAAATGGAATCCGGCCGAATAAGGGAAATTAATGACAAGGCTTCCGAGTTGTTCAGAATGCCCCGGGATATTTTTCTTTCATATTGCCTGAGGGATTATTTCAGTAATTATGATCAATTGAAAGATCGGGTCGGCACCTTGCTGGCCGAGCCATTTGAGCGACAGTTATGGCGTTATGGGGGAGAACCGTTCTACGCACAGGTGCTTCTGCACACAGTATCCGAAGAGGATGATGTTCTTATCCATGCATTGATCAGTGATATTTCTGCCCGAAAGGAACAGGAGACAAAGATCGCCGAAGGAATTGATCGCTTTAATAAATCGCTGCTGTTCAGCAAGAATGCATATGTGGAATGGGACACTGTAAATAAGAAGATCAGAAAAGACGATACATTCTGGTATGCACTGGATATTGATCCGGCCATGCTGACATCGGACCCGGACGATGCGGACTATTATTTGGACCATGTTCATCCCGATGAAGTCAAAGTATTGAAAAAAGAGATCAAAAAAGTAATGCTGGGGAAAAACGATGCCTTTCATACCGAATGCCGAATGTGTTTCTTTGGCCAGGAGATCTGGGTAGAGATCCGGGCTTCGGTATCGGGTCGTGATGAAAAGGGAAAAGTCTGCCGGATCAGCGGATTCATGATGAATATCGATCAGCGGAAAAGACAGGAAGAAGAGCTGATCCATGCAAAAGAACGCGCGGAAGAATCCGACCGACTCAAATCGGCCTTCATTTCAAATATCAGTCATGAGATCCGGACCCCGCTCAACGGTATTGTAGGTTTTTCAAATCTTCTCGGCAGAGAAAACCTCAGTATTGACGACAAGAGGAAATATCTGACTTTTATTAATGAAAACAATGATATGCTTCTGAAATTGATCAATGACATTCTGGAAATATCCAAAATTGAAACGGACACCCTTCCGGTCAAACTCGAGCAATGCAATGTGAGGGAACTATGCCGGGATGTTGTTTTGCAGGAGAACATCGATCTGCCTCCGACCCTCCAGATCCGTCTTGCGGAAGTGCAGGAAGTCACTGTCCGTCTTGATAAACTGAAATTGATCCAGGTTCTGAAGAGTCTGCTTTCAAATGCAAAGAAATTTACACCGAAAGGCATTATTACGCTCGGATATACCGTTCATGCCAATACGATCGAGTTTTTTGTGGAAGACACCGGGATCGGTATTCCCGAGGACATGCTGGATGCGGTCTTTGAACGCTTTGTTCAGGTAGATCCTTTTTCAAAGGGAACGGGACTCGGACTGGCAATATCGAAGGCGATCATTGATAAGATCGGCGGGAAGATCTGGATCGAATCCGTTGAGGGGAAAGGCACGGTTGTCCATTTTACATTCACCTATAAAAAAGCTGAGCTTGGTATTCGGGAGGTCGAGCAGGATGTCCTTCCCACGTCTGTCCGCGAAAGAAAAGAGATGTCCCCTAAGGTCGTATTGATAGCGGAACATGATGAAAGCAACTTTGTGCTCCTGAATGTTCTCCTGAGCAATAACTACCGGATCATACGCACAAAGACCTTCAATGAAACGCTGGAATATATTAAATCCTATAAACCTGATATTGTGCTGATGGAAACAGAACTGCCGGGTGTGCCGAAGAGATCTGCCATTACAAAGATCAGATCCGTTCGGGAAGGTATTCCCCTGATCGGTATCCGCTCCGGGGTGAGCAGTGGGGAAAAAACACCTCCGGCGCAGGAAGGATATGACGGTTATCTGAATAAACCGATCAATATCAGATATTTAAATGAGATCATCGAAGAACATCTGTAAGATATAAAAAGTAAAACACCATATCGTGTTAACGCGTGTTTTTACATGCCTGTCTCATCGGCAATGGAGGACATTGCCGTGATCGATACCTGTATAAAATCACTCAGTTCCATTCCCGCGTGCTCTGCGGCATCCAGAATATAGTCTCGCTTTACCTTTGCGGCAAAAGCGGGTGAAGTGAATTTTTTTCTGATGGATTTGACCTTGGTTCCCTCGATCTTTTTATCGGGCTTCAGAATGACGTATGCCGTGATCAGTCCGGTGATGTTTTCGGCGCCGGCAAGAATGAATTCCAGATCCGTTTTTCGTTTATGATCGGATCCTTCCATTCCTTCAACATGTGCAAGGATCGCGTTGAACAATACAGGGATCTCGTAACCCGCCTCGCGCAGCAATTCAACGCTTCTTTCTCCGTGCCGGCGCAGATCTTCGCCCAGATCATCGAGATCCAGGTCGTGTAAAAGACCGCAAATGCCCCAGAAGGTCGCGTCTTCACCCCGTGCGGCGGCGAGAGCACGCATGATGACCTCGGTTTCACGGCAATGATGCCGCAGATAAGGTGTGTTCATGTGCTTATCGAAAAGTTCAAGCGCTTCCGGATATGTAATAACAGATCGCATTTTGTTTTCCTCGCGTTATATTTTTTAAAATGTAGCGATTTTACGGGCATATAGAAAATAAAAAAACCGGCAATTTCCGCGTATTTGCAATCCAAAGGGTTATCATTAAAAATGCACGGAAAATTCTTATTTGTTTTTTGGTATTTATGGAAAATTTGTTTAGAATTCAGAGTAAAATACGGGTAATCATGTAAGGAGCTAAAACATGAATTTACATTGGTTGGATTTCAGTGTCATTCTCTTGTTTTTCGCGGTCATATTCGGGATAGCGGGTTACTATTCGCGTAAAGCAAGTCAGGGAACGGATCAGTTCTTTCTATCCGGCAGGAATTTACCCTGGTGGCTGGCGGGAACAGCGATGGTCGCAACGACCTTTGCGGCCGATACGCCGCTTGCCGTGACGGAATTGGTGGCAAAGAACGGGATCGCCGGGAACTGGCTATGGTGGAATATGGCTATCGGTGCCATGCTTACGGTGTTTTTCTTCGCGCGCCTCTGGCGGCGTTCCGGTGTCATGACCGATGTAGAATTTGTTGAATTCCGCTATTCGGGTAAAACAGCCGCGTTCTTGCGGGGCTTTCGTGCTATCTATCTGGGTTTGTTCATGAACGTGATCATTCTCGGCTGGGTCCATAAGGCCATGGAAAAGATCTTTGTTGTTACTGTGCCTCAGATCGACGCATTCATTTTGGTCGTGATCACAGCCATTATTATCGGCATCTACGCTTCGGCATCGGGTTTGATCGGAACTTCCAGAACGGACAGTTTTCAGTTCCTTTTTGCCATCAGCGGATGTATCGTTTTAGCGATCATTGTTATCAGGTTGCCGCAAATAGGCGGTCTGGCGATGCTGAAGACGCAATTAAGACCCGAATTGATCGAATTCGTACCTCGTATCGGAAGTGTGGGGGTTAAAGGAATTGCCGGAGGAGCAATGGCGCTGAGTGTGGGAGCGTTCATTGCGCATATTGCATTGCAATGGTGGGGAACCTGGTATCCCGGCGCCGATCCCGGCGGCGGAGGCTATATCGCGCAGCGCATGATGTCCGCAAAAGATGAGAAACACAGTCTGTTTGCAACACTTTGGTTTACGATCGCGCATTATTGTATCCGTCCCTGGCCCTGGATCCTGGTTGCCCTGTCCGCGTTGGTCCTCTTGCCGCGTTCGGAGAGTCCGGAGATCCTGCAGCAGAAAAACCCCGAAATGTATATTGTAGCCGAAAGGGCATTTAATTCACCCGCCCTATTGAAATCGGATGACGCGGTATACCAGAGCGAGGAATTCAAGGCCTATTATGAAGAATATGAAAATACGGTGGATCCGGGTCGTATGTACCCCAAACTAATGGTGCGCTATCTGCCCATAGGTCTGCTGGGTTTACTCATTGCCGTATTTCTTGCAGCATACATGTCCACAATTGCCTCACAGCTAAATTGGGGCACATCGTATATGATAAATGATTTTTATCGTCGATTTATCCGAAAGAAGGCCGATGAGCGGCACTATGTGAAAGCATCCCGCATCACGATGATGCTGATGATCATTATTTCACTTGTCGTTACGAGATATTTTCTGACAACGATCTCCGGTGCATGGGAATTCATTATCAATGCCAGTGCCGGTCTGGGTTTGGTCCTTATCCTCAGATGGTGGTGGTGGCGTGTGAACGCATGGTCCGAGATCGCTGCCATGATAGCACCGCTGATCATTTATCCTATCGCGCGGGCAGCCGGACTGGAGTCGCCGATCACGCTTTATCCGACCATTTTCGGGACGACCCTGGTTTGGGTAATTGTGACCTTGCTGACCAAACCCTCCGATGAGAAAACGTTAAAGGCTTTTTATAAGAAAGTTCATCCCGGCGGCTGGGGCTGGAAGAAGATATCCGCGCAAATGCCGGAAGTTAAGAGCGACAGCGGATTTGGCCGCATGTTCCTGTCCTGGGGCGCGGGAGTTGTACTGATCTATGCTTTCCTGTTCGGACTCGGTAAGCTTTTCTTCCTGGAATGGGGCTTGATGGTGCTCTACTTTGCTTTAGCGATTCTGGCGGGTGTCATAATCTATTTCAACATGAAAAAACAGGGATTCGAAACTCTTGCCAAATAGGGCAGAAAAAGGGAGATAAATATGCAGGGTCTAATTGTATATTACAGTACATACGGAACTACCCGCGATTATGCGGAAACGCTTGCTTTGAAAACGGGATGGAAGGCAATTCCGTATAAGAAAGCCGCAAAGTCTGATGTTCTGGCTGCAGACACCGTGGTGCTGGCCTCCAATGTTCGCGCCGGCAGAATGAAAACGGCTGCATGGGCAAAAAAAAACAAAGCCGTTCTCAGGAACAAAACGTGTATCTTTCTTGCCGTTGCCGGTGCTCCGCCCGAGAACAAAGCCTACTTTGATGAAACGGTAAAAAAGAATTATAACTTTCTGGAACCGAAGGAGAAATACATTTTCGGTCTGGGAGGAAGAAAGATCCTGGCCGAGATGAACAAAAAAGACAAATTTTTGTTTAAAATGCTGGATAAGATGATCAAAGATGAGAAAGAGAAAGAGGAGATCCTGCGGGATGTGGATCATTATGATCCGGCAAGGCTTGAACCGGTCATAGCCTGTCTGCAGGAACTCAGTAAAACATCCAAGGAGAAAGCATGAAACGTATTACGAGTATTCTGATACTGTTATTACTTATATCAACGGCCTTTGCCGCGACTGCCGGATCGCCGAAGCATGAATTTCGTGGCGTGTGGCTGTCAACGGTGGCAAATATCGATTGGCCGGTCAAGCGGACGGACTCCGAAGCAAAGAAACAGGCCGATCTTATCCGTTATCTCGATAAAATGCAGGAAACGGGTATCAATGCGGTCCTTTTTCAGGTTCGCCCTTCCTGCGATGCCATGTATAATTCACCCTTTGAACCCTGGTCGTACTGGTTCAGCGGCAGCCAGGGAGACGGTCCACCCGCCGATTCACTCTGGGACCCGCTGGCCTTCGCGGTTGAAGAAGCCCATAAGCGCGGTATGGAACTGCATGCATGGGTCAACCCCTATCGTGTGGTGGTACATCCCGCGATGATCGACAGTGCCGGTTATATTTCAGATCAGCATATTTCCAGGAAGCGACCCGACTGGCTGCTGAAGTTCAACAGTGTGTATATCCTGGATCCCGGAAAGGCGGAAGTGCGCGATTACATTACAAAGATATTCATGGATATTGTAAATCGTTACGATATTGACGGACTGCATATGGATGATTATTTTTATCCCTACAGTCCGATACAGAACGAAGATACCCTGACCTTTGTAGAAGAGAACCGCGGTTTTACGGATGTCCACGACTGGCGCCGTGATAATATCAACCAGCTGGTGGAAATGGTCGCGGACAGTATCAATAAGGTCAAACCCTGGGTCAAATGGGGCATCAGTCCTTTTGGTATTTACAAACCGGGCACCCCGGCGGGTATCGAAGGTTTTAACGCCTGGGCCGTATTATATTGCGATCCCCTCGCCTGGCTCGAGGCGGGTACGGTGGATTATATTACACCGCAGTTGTACTGGCCCTTCGGCGGGGGACAGGATTACGGCACGCTCATGCCATGGTGGGCAAAATTGTCCGACAAACACAAACGGCATTTTTATCCCGGACAAGCCATGTATCGTGCCGCCTCCGATCGTTTTCCCGAGGGAGAGATCCCGCGGCAGATCCGTCTGAACCGCGAAACCCGCGGTTGTCAGGGAAGTGTGTTCTTTACGGCAAACAATTTCTTTTCCAATCCCAAGGGCAGCATCGATTCCATGCGGCTTGACCTTTACAGTCAAAAAGCCCTTTGGCCGGTTTTTGAACATAAAAAGGGACGCAGTCTGCAGACACCCGCGGTGTACAGTGAAAAGAACGACGGTTTCGTTCATGTTTTCTGGAATCAGGTTCCGGGAGCCTGGGGATATGTTATCTATCGCTCGCCCGTAAAATCGGAATTGACCAAAGATGCCGCTTCCATCCTGGAGATTGTCAAGGATCCTGTTACGATGCATAAGGACCATACCGACGAAGAATGGTTCTATGCCGTTACCGCACTCAACGAGTATAAAGCGGAAAGCAGCGCCGGATTGGCAGCTTATGACTTTGTCGTTCCTCTTCGTCCGGAATATAACAGTACGGCCGGAAAACTTTTCCGGGTCCTGTTTAGATGGAAAGACTATCCCGGTGCCGAAGATTACCATATTCAGGTCTCCACGGACAGGGATTTCGATCTTATTGTTTATCAGGAACGTTTTCTTACAGGTACACGTTTACGGAAAGACCTGCAAAGCGGACATACTTATTACTGGCGTATAAAAGCGAGCAATAATGATGTCTGGTCGCCCGTCTGGACCTTTAACCGATGAATCGAAGATACATCTTAGCATGAAAGGCAGATCGTGAAAAAGATCGTCAAAATTTTACTATTAGTGACAATAATATTATCTGTATTGCCGGGACAGCTGCATTCTCCCAAACATGAATTTCGCGGGGTATGGCTGTCAACGGTAACAAATATCGACTGGCCGAAATCAAGATCAGATACCGATGTTAAGAAACAGAATGATCTGCGGAATTACTTCATCAAATTAAAGGACAGCGGATGTAATGCGGTCTTATTTCAGGTGCGGTGTGCCTGCGATGCCATGTATAAATCCGAGATCGAGCCATGGTCGTATTGGTTCAGCGGAAAACAGGGACAAGGTCCGTCGCTTGACTGGGATCCGCTGGAATTTGCGGTTGAAGAAGCACGAAAACTGGGTTTGGAACTCCATGCCTGGGTCAACCCCTACCGGGCGGTTGTTGCGCCAACATCAAGCAATCTCAGTAGCAGTAATTATATCAGTGACGAACATATTACCAAACGGCAGCCCGGCTGGATCCTGAAATTCTCGGATGTCCATATTCTGGATCCCGGCCTGCCCGAGGTGCGTGATTACATCAGAGATGTCCTGATGGATATTGTATCCCGTTATGATATCGACGGTCTGCATATGGATGATTATTTTTATCCCTACAGCGTGATCACGGACGAAGATCACGCAACATTCGCCGAGCATCATCGCGGTTTTACGGATATACAGGACTGGCGCCGCGATAACATCAATTTGCTCGTGGAAGCCGTTATGGACAGCATCAATAAGATCAAGCCCTGGGTTAAATGGGGGATCAGTCCTTTCGGCATCTACCGACCCGGAGTGCCGTCCGGCATCACGGGTCTTGATGCGTATAATGTTCTGTACTGCGATCCGATCGCCTGGCTGGAAGCCGGTACGGTGGATTATATTACACCGCAGTTGTATTGGCCTTTCGGCGGGGGACAGGATTACGGACTGCTTATGCCCTGGTGGGCGCAGCAGACGGCCCGCTACGGAAAACATTTTTATCCCGGACAAGCCATGTACCGCGCGGGAGCGGATAATTTTCCCCGTGGAGAGATCCCGCGGCAGATCCGCCTGAACCGCAATACAGCGAATTGCGACGGCAGCGTCTTTTTTACCGCCAATGATTTTTATGATAATCACAAGAACTCGATCGACAGTCTGAGACTGGATCTCTACCGCTATCCGGCTTTATGGCCGGTAATGACCTGGAAGGATAGTGTCCCTCCGGATGCACCACGGAATGTACAGCTTCAGATCGCGGGAGACGGTTCCAAAACTGTCACATGGGACCCGCCGCTCTACAGTGATCCGGCCGATTCTGCCTTTGCTTATGTTGTTTACCGTTCGCCTTTTCTGCAGGCGCAGCCCGAAGACATGTCCAAAGTCTGGGATATACAATTTCATCACAACCGTCATTTTGGCGACAGTGATCCTGCTATGTATTATTATATGGTTACTGCACTGGACCGCAATAAACTGGAAAGCACGGCAGGTCACATTGATTATCCATTCGTACATTTACAAAGTCCGCCTTATGCCGCCGACCGCATCAGCAAACATATCGAATTCCTATGGCGGAATTACAGCGGCGCCGGCGAATATCATCTGAGGATATCCGACAAGGAGGATATGTCCTCATCTTTATTCTCAATAGATTTAACGGACACTTTAAAAAACATGTCGCTTGAATATGATACGGAATATCACTGGCAGGTGAAGGCGGACAACGCGGTTTATTTTTCACCGGTCTGGAAATTTCTGACCGAATTGCCTCCGCCCGTTCGAACCTTATGGCCGCTGGCATTTTACGAAGGAACAGATCTGGATGCTACGCTCCGGTGGCGTTCTTATGAGGATGCCGATTCCTACCATTTGCGCATAGCAAGCGATGCGGATATGCAGGACCTGATCGTGCAACAGAGCAATATTCAGGATACGACCCATATTGTCGGCGGATTGGAATCTTCAAGCGGATATTACTGGCAGGTACGTTCCGACAAATATGATCGCTGGAACGCAGCGCAGTATTTTAAAACGCGCGATCCCTACATTGAACCCATGTGGCAGTATGCCTCAATTACGGACAGTTTACCTCTGTTCTTTCCGGAGGAGGGCGGGGTCTCCGGTCTGGCAGTGGGAAAGGTCAACAATTCGGACATTTTGTTCCTCATCGCTTCAGATTCGTCTTATGCCGCCGTGACCGTGCTTGATCCGGCAAATGGCGCAATGTTCGACATGACGCTCAACCTCACCGGTATCAGCGGAGGTACCTATCTGCTGCGGGATATTGCGATCACGGAAGATGGTGTTATATATGCTTCAAATTGTGCGCTGCCGGGTGAAGATTTTAAAATATACCAATGGACCGATCACTCACAGCCGCCGGTTTGCGTTTACCGGGCCGATCAGATCGCCTACCGTGTCGGGGATCGTATTACCGTCAGCGGTCGCTACTACAACGGTTCGGTCATGCTCTATGCCCCCGGTTCGGGATCGAAAAGAATGCTCAAACTGCAGTGGAATGTCGTCAGTCAGTGTTTTGATTCCGAACAGATCAATCTCATGCGTACGAATAAGTCTGCTGCAAGCATGGCATTCATACCCGGAAGTGATGATTTTTATATTAATTCCACCGGCGAATATCTGATCCGTTATTCAAATGCGGGCATGCTCCGCAGCTGGATGAGCGGGAATACCCATTTACCGGTCAATGCGAATGCTACGCTTGCTTTCTCCTATCAGGACAAACACTTTGTCGCGGCCTATTGCGCCGATACGGAATCCGCGCATATCATTGAAGTCAGTAATGGTTTGGCCAATGCTTTACCGGCAGGTTCCACATATCGGCTTGGCATACGCGAAAATTTGCATGCCACGGGTGATCTTGCCATGGTCGATAATGCGGACGGCAGCATTTCCCTTTTTGTACTGGGCGACCGGAACGGTTTGGGTGCTTACCGTTTCGATGCGGCTTCCGCTATGGTCAATGTTGCTGCCGCTCCCGATGCGATGCATTTCCGTCTTGAAGCGAATCTCCCGAATCCCTTTAATCCGGTCACGACCATTCCGTATACACTTGATAAAGGGTGCGACATAAGTATCGTGATCTATGATCTGAACGGAAGAATGGTGCAGACACTGTATGAAGGATATCAGATGGCCGGTTCATACCGGATACGGTTCGACGCTTCCGGACTCAGTTCGGGTGTTTATATTTATTCGATGCGATCGGGAAAACATGCTGTGAACAGAAAGCTCACACTTATAAAATAATACGAACTGATCCCCAGACGATCCATGAGGCAATAAAGTTACAATAGGATGTTACCTGAATTTTTAAGGTATGAGAACTCTGTGCCGCTTACCTGTCATTCTTCTGTTTTACGCATTTTTTCAAGGCGTTTCAGACCGTCCTGGCCACGGCGGATGATATCATCCTCGACCTGACGTGAAAACTCTTCGCGATCTTTCCATTTGGCAAGTTCTTCCGCTTCCAACTGGATAAATGCGATCTTTCCGACCTTGGTCAACGGTAGGTCCTTCCGGAATTCAATATATTTAGGACAACTCCAGGTATTGATCTTACCCTTGCAGTACTCCATGATCTCCTCTTCAAGCTCGGGAGAGGGCTCGAAACCTTCTTTGAGTACCACGAAGGCTTTGATCACATTGATCTTATAGGGGTCGGGAACGCCGATCGCGCAGGAGCGTTTTACGGCGGTATGGGAATCAATGCAATGTTCGATCTCCGGCGGGAAAACCCCGATCCCGGAAACCTTGACCATACGTTTCATACGGAGGCGGAAATACAGGAAACCGTCACGGTCCATGGAACCCATATCGCCCGTATGCAGCCATATGCGGCCGTCTTCATGTTCGCGTAAAGCCTGTGCGGTCTCTTCCGGTTCGTTCAGATAACCGAGCATCATACTCGGACCCGTAACACAGATCTCGCCGTCTTCACCGGGTGCCAGTTCGTGAACGGTGCCGGGTTCAACGATCTTCATGGACATACCGGGAAGCGGTACGCCCACAGATCCGTCGCGGGAGTTGCGTGCGGGAAGCAGGCAGTTCACACTTACCGTTTCCGTCAGACCGTAGCCTTCACGCATCTTTACCTTTGCACCACATTCTTTTAACATCTTATTGAAACGATCAAGAATGGGTTTTGGCATTTTATCCGCTCCAACGAATACGCCTTTTAAATTGGAAAGGTCGGCGCGGTACAAACGTTTATTTCGAAGAATGGCTTCATACAGGGTCGGTACGCCGGCAATAATGTTGGGGCAGTTACGTTGCAGCTGTTTGGCAATGATCGTACCGTCGAATTTCGGTACCAAACGACTGGTACCGCCATTCATCATCATGGCGTGAACACAGACCCCCAGTCCGAAACCGTGAAAAAGCGGAAGGATCGCGAGCATGACAAAACCGGGCTGCCAGGGTTCCTCCAGCTGGACAATGATCTGTTCTCCCAATGCATTGAAATTTCGACTGGAGAGCATGATGCCCTTGGATATCCCGGTCGTTCCGCCGCTATACAGGATCACCGACAATTCATCGGGATCAACGCTGACTTCCGGCGCGGGCGGTGTTTTGGTGTTCATGAAATCATTCCACCAGAGCACATAGCGATCGTTCGCAGGGACGCGCGGTATCTTGCGTCCGGTCGTCAGAATAAAAACACCTGCCTTGACTTCATTCAGGTAGTCCGGGATGCGGGTCAGCAGCAGGGTTTCGGTCTTGACCTTTTTCATTACGGGTGCAAAGCGTCCGTAAAATGCATCGAGTGCGATCGCCCATTTGCTTTTACTGATGGTCAGAAAATATTCGATCTCATCTGAAGTTGAAAGCGGGTGTATCTCACTGACGACAGCACCGATCTTATTCAGTGCATAAAAGGTGATCATTGCCTGCGGACAATTGGGCAGACAAATGGTTATACGATCTCCTTTGCGGATACCTCTTGCCCAAAAGGCGTCTGCACAGCGGTCAACTTCCTTTAAAAAATTCTTATAATTGCACTTTTCCCCGATAAATTCCCAGGCCGTGATCTTGGGGTTGTTATATGCCGAGCGGCGAAGGGCTTCGTACATCGATTCATCACGTATCGTGATCGTTGCCGGAACGCCCTTTGCGTATTGCTTTAACCAGGGTTGCTTACTGCTGATCTGCTTGCGGCTTTGTTTCAGAGTTGATTTGTCCTGCCCGTCGTCCCGTGCCTTTTCCGTCTTTTTCTTTTTGGATTGCTTATGACGGACCTGTTTTTGTTTGCTCATCCTTTACTCCCGTTCCTTTAACGAATATTCTGACCCCGTGATTGCTTAGTTCGATGAAAGATACATGTATCAGAAAATAACATGATTGACCAATAAAACCGCTCCGACCCCGATCATTGATCCGATAAACGCCCCCGCAAGGATATCACTTGGATAATGCACACCCACATATATGCGTGAAAGTCCCACCAAAGTGGCAAATAGAAAAAGAAATACTGCGGCAGCCGGAATAAAATGGCTGACGATCAGGGCGAACAGAAAAGCGGAGGAGGTGTGCCCCGACGGAAAACTGAATTCGTCAATAGGAAGAACCATGTTCTCGATCTCTTCGTGCGCGTTAAAAGGACGAATACGGCGTATTTTATTCTTTAACAAAAGGTAAAGGGGAAAATGCAGGCCAAATCCGATGATCATGACCAATAGAGCAGGTTTAAAGGCATCTTGCCGCATGAAGTACATATATACCAGAAATAAGAAATAGAAATAACCGTCCCCGATAAAGGAAGTAATACGGAAAAAATGCGGGAGTATGCTCTCCCGGCGATAGTTGAAGATCGCCATGAACACACGCAGGTCAAGTTGTGAAACATACGCTTTCATACCGGTTTCTCATCTCTCAAAGGGACAAATTGTACATCCGTAATGACCTTTCCTTTCCATTCTCCGTTTACCGACTCATATAATACTAATAATTGCTGGCTTCTTCCAACAGGTAAAATAAGTTTCCCGCCGGGTTTTAACTGTGACAAAAGATTCTCGGGAAGCGCATCGGGTGCCGCCGATAACAGAATGGCATTGTAGGGCGCTTTGGAGCGATAACCAAGGTAACCGTTCCCGTTTATCACTTCGGCATTTTCGATCTTCAGTTTTTTGAGCATATCACGGCTTTGCGTTACCAGTGCTTTTTCCAGTTCGATCCCCGTAACCCGTTTAACAAGCAAGGATAGTAAGGCCAGCACATAACCGGAACCCGATCCGATCTCCAGGACATGATCGCCGGGTGTCAAGTGTAGATTTTCGAGCATAAGCGCAACCACATAAGGCTGGGAAATAGTTTGCCCGTACCCGATTTGTACGGCCTGATCACGGTATGCTTTTTCCTGCTCGCTCTCGGGAATGAAGCAGTGCCGGGGAATGGTCAGAAAGGCATTTAAAACGGATTGGTTGCGAATGCCGTAATCCTTTAGGAGTTTAACCATTTTTTCGCGTTTAGTGTATTTGCCGAATTCTGCGTAACGGGATGTATTGATACGTTTCATTATAAAAAAATAGGGGAGGAGAACCTTTTTTATTTTTAAGATTTCTTAACGGATTTTTTACGGGTATCCGGTTTTCGCTGGTAGGTTTTTTCAACCCGGATAATATGTCCTTTATTCATGTTGAGCGTAATATCGATCAAGCGGTAACGGAGCAGAGATTGCGCGGAAGCGATCACCAGTGTCCGGTTTTCCTGCTTAACATCCTTTTTCAACATTTTAACATAGTTCTGAACAAAATGATCATCCAGCGATTCAAAACCCGGATCATCAAGGATGATCAATCGGGGTTTTTGCAAAAATACTTTCAATAATTCAATTTTTTTGCGGGTTCCGCTTGACAGGTCAAGCATTTTCCGGTTTGCGATCGATTGCAAACCGTATTCTTCAAGGACCCCCATTGCCGCGCGATACGATTGCGCGGAAGAAAGTTTTTGCGCCTTGGCGGCATCTAATAAGGTTGCCAGGGGTGTTTTCTTATAGTTCGCCGTGTCCTGCGCGATGTAGCAGATCTGTTGTTTTACGATCTTTGCTGAATACTGTTTTTTCGCACCGGATTTCCCTTCAAAATAGATCGTTCCTTCCCGGACCGGCAGCGTATGCGCAAAGACATCAAGCAACATTGTTTTGCCGGATCCGTTGGGACCCTGTATCTGATAAACCAATCCCGGAAAAAGGGTGGCACTATAGATCTCAAGAACCTGGTCTTTCTTTTTTGCTTTTATATGGTCGAGTTGCAGAAGCGGAGTTTGTTCGTTCATAATCATAACCTTTCGACGTATTCTCCTCCCTGTTTTTCAAAAAGCATCGGAAAATACATCTATTTATATCAAAATAAAACAGGTTTTTTACGGGAGCGGAACCATGCAGTCATCCAAAAAAATTACTGTTCCGGTTCTATGTTTTCCGTGAAATGTTCAAACTCCCGTTTTCTGCATCGACCCGATAGCTTGCACCGGCAATTAGCCTGCTGCAACGCTTCCCGGCTTTTTCCCGTAAATTAATTCATATTTAAATAACACGCGGAGATAATCTGCGTTCGTCTCCACTCCCGGAAGCGGCGAATAAATAATTGAGATTAATTCTCAATTATTTGCTTGTAAGAGGAAATGATTTTCTTTATAATGTGTCATGATGCATGAAAGACCGGAATCGGAAACATTGTTGCTAAGTGAGGCCCGGATCGGGGTCCCATACCGCGTTGTACGTATCAGCGCACAGGGAGTGATCCGCCAACGTATGCTGGATATGGGGCTGGTACCCGGTGTCCGTCTTATGGTGGTTCGCTTTGCGCCGCTCGGGGATCCGATCGAGATCCGCATCAACCGCTTTTTTATGAGTCTGCGCAAGGAAGAAGCTGGTCACATCCATATTGAGCCTGCAGGTCATTGTCATGCTCATCATCGGGGCCATGGTCGTTTCGGAAGGTTTTTTTATGGCAGATAACAAGACCATTTTTGTTGCCCTTGCCGGTAATCCGAATTCCGGAAAGACATCGGTTTTCAACTGTCTTGCAGGTGCGAATCAGAAAGTCGGCAATTTCAGCGGTGTGACAGTTGAAAAAGTCGAGGGCATTTTCAAACACCGGGGATATACCATCCGCCTGGTGGATCTTCCGGGGACTTACAGCCTGTCTCCCTACAGTCCCGAAGAAAAGGTCGCGCGTGACTTCATTCTTTTCCAAAAGCCCGATATGGTCATCAATGTTGTCGATGCCACTAATCTGGAACGGAATCTTGTGCTGACAACACAGTTGATGGATCTTCAGGTCGAACTTCTGCTGGTCATGAACATGTATGATGAAGTTGAAAAGCAGAAGATCTCGATCGATCTTGATCAATTCGAGTTGCTTTTCGGTACGCATGTCATCCCTGTTTCTGCGGTCACGAAATTCGGTATCAGCGATCTGTTGGATCATATTGTTGATATTAAATCCGGAAAGATCGAAACAAAGAAATACAAACATCGCTATTCACAGCAAACGGAAGCGTATATTGAAAAACTGACCGGACTTATTGAGCAGCAGTCATTATGGGAACACCTGCCGGCCCGCTGGATGGCGATCAAGGCAGTGGAGCGGGACCCGGATGTGCTCTCCATGCTGGAACCGACCACGCTGTGGTCGGAGATTAACGATATCCTGAATACGGCGAAGGAAGAGATACAAAAATATCATCAGACGGACAGCGATGTCTATCTTGCCGAAGAGCGTGCTGCCTTTATTCGCGGTGCTCTTCAGGAAACGGTCCACAGTCCCGAAGAACAGGCAGAAACCCTCAGTGAAAAGATCGATAATGTTTTGCTGCATCGTCTGTTGGGACTACCTTTGTTTTTATTGATCATGTACGGCATATTTCAGTTGACCTTCCGTCTCGGAGAATATCCGATGCTCTGGATAGACGAACTGTTCCGCTTTATTACCCGATCGCTGGACGGCATGATCCCCGACTCGATGCTCAAATCCATTCTGCTGGACGGTGTTATTGCCGGCGTGGGCGGGGTTCTCGTTTTTCTTCCGAATATCCTGATCCTCTTCTTCTGTATCTCCATACTTGAGGCAACGGGTTATATGGCGCGGGTAGCTTTCGTCATGGATAAATTAATGCATCGTATCGGTTTGCACGGCAAGTCCTTCATTCCTATGATCACCGGATTCGGATGCACCGTTCCCGCCCTGATGGCGGCACGAACTCTGAGGAACCGCGGGGATCGGATTACAACCATGATGGTTACACCGTTTTTCAGTTGCGGAGCAAAACTCCCGCTGTACACGGTGATCATATCCGCTTTCTTTTCACCGGGTTCAGCGGGAAATGTCCTTTTCGCCGTCTATCTTTTCGGTATCCTGATCGCGCTGATCAGTGCAAAATTGTTGAAATCCACATTGTTCAAGGATGAATCCGAACCCTTTGTAATGGAACTGCCGCCCTACCGTAAACCCTCCGGTCGCAGTATGCTGAACCAGACATGGATCCGCGCCATGATGTATATCAGAAAGGCCGGAACGGTTATCCTGCTGGCCAGTGTGATCATTTGGTTTGCAGGAAGCTTTCCGAAGGATCCTCAAATATATCAAAAATATATCCTATTGCGTCAGGCTGAAAATGCCGATATCAATAAGCTGGAACGACTGGAGAAAGCCGAACAGCTTCCATACAGTCTCGCCGGCAGGATCGGGAAATTTTTCGAACCGCTGTCGCGTCCGCTGGGTTTTGACTGGCGGCTGAATATCGCATTGGTGAACGGACTGGCAGCCAAAGAGATCGTGGTTTCCACCATGGGTACCATTTATGCGATAGGTGACACCGACAGCGACGCGCGTTCACTGGCAGAGTCCTTACGCAACGATCCCGGATATTCACAAGCAGTTGGTCTCTCCTTTATGATCTTTGTTCTGCTGTATGTTCCATGTATCGCTTCCGTGGCCGTCTTTTCGAGGGAAAGTCATTCAGCGCTATGGACCGTCGCATTCGTTGCCTATACCCTGATCGTTGCGTGGATCGCATCTTTCCTGGTCTATCAGACTGCCGTTCTCATGGGATTATAAGAAGGAGGGAACGATGGATAAACGACCTGCCGTTCGTCAATTGATCGATTTCCTTCATGTGGAGGGAATGAACGTTACCCGTGAACGCCTGGATATCCTGGATGAAGTGCTGCGCCAGAAAACACATTTCAGTATTGAAGATATCATCCGGAAAAAAAGCGAGGGAAAACAGCCGGTATCGCGGGCAACCATATACCGCACAATGAATACCTTTGAACAGGCGGGACTGATAAAGTCGATCCGGACGATCCGTGACGAAAAGATCTATGAGGTGGTGAAGGAACATCATGATCATATGATCTGTGAATCCTGCGGAAAGATCATTGAATTCCATGATCCCGAACTGGAAGCGCTGCAGGATCATATTTGTCTGACGCATCAATTTACCCCCACGCAACATACGATGAAGATCTTTGGTGTCTGTGCGGACTGTAAAAAGCACAGTTCATAAAAGATATCAAAGAAAGCGCGGTTCCGCTATTCCTTCCCGGTTGAGAGCCATTTATCATGATCGAATCTGATCGAACATCAAAAAATAAAAAAATTCTGTTTATCTTCCCGCTTCCTGCTTAATTTAAGCCCGTTGACGGAACTTTTGTTAATATCGGACGATCAATACGCATGAACCGGACACGTTTTTCTATCTTTGTTGCACTCTTGCTTTTAAGCGGAACACTCTTTGCGCAAAACAATATCTTTGTTCGCGCATGGAATGATATTAATGCCTATTTCAATACTTTTTATAATGCAAAGGTCTATTTTAAAGAAGCGCAGGAAATGTATAATGCGGAAGAAGATAAAAGTCAGATGATCGCCCGCACGCGTACCATGCTGAATAAAGCGGCCCGTCAGGCGGAACTGGTCATTGACAAATTTCCCAATTCTTCCTTTGTGGACGACGCAATGTTCTATTACAGTATCTGTCATTTCCAACTGGGACGTTTTGAGAATGCCTTGCAGCAACTTCAAACGCTGACCCTGCGGTATCCGGACAGTCCTTATTATTATGAAGCCCGTTTGTGGATATCCCGCTGTTATTTTGAAATGAACCAAAAGGCGATCGCTTATGATCTGCTTGAACAGTTCATGACCAACCCGCGCAACAGCGCTTATTTCAGCGATGCATATAACCTGATGGGGCAGCTGGCGCTTCAGGAAAGCGATTCCGCAAAAGCGCTGGACGCTTTCCTGCTTGCAGCGGACTATGCGTCCGAAAAAGGCATGCGTTGCAACATGTTCCTGGAAGCTATCAATATTCTGTTGACCAAAGGCAGATATGATGAGGCTTTGCGTTATACAGACCGTGCAATGAGAAATATCAGGTTTGACGAGCAACGTGCACGTACATATCTGGCATATATCCGTGTGTATCATCACCGGGGTGAATACGATAAATCGGAAGAATATGTTGACACTGCCCTCAAAGATGCCCGTATCGCGAAATACTGGGGCGATGTGATCAATGAAGAGGCAACGATCTATTTTAAAACCGGTCAGACCGGAAAAGCGGTCACACGGCTTCGTTATATTGTAGATGACCCCGAAAACGCCTATCGGAATAACAGAGATTCGCATGCATGGGCGCGCGCGGCTTATCGTCTTGGGCGATACTATCTCTATGAAAATGCCATGATCGATTCAGCGGAATTTTATTTCGGTCGTGCGCAGACACGGCGCAGACAGGTCCGGGAAGGAGTATTGGCAAATGAATTTATACTTACGATCAATCAGTTGAAGAATGTTTATAATACCATGAATAATTTCAAGAATAAATTTCCTGCGCTTGCCGATACCGCTCTTGCTTTTTATCATGTTCTTTCCGATTCCGCACTAGCAGAGTTGAACAAAGAAGCTTTGCTGCTGACGGATACTCTCGCCCTTGACAGCACGCGGACCGACTCCTTGCTGCGTTCAATAGCAAAGCCGGAGTACAAACGTCACAGACAAACATTATCTCAATATAAAGAAGCCGCTAACGGTTATACGCAAAGTCTTTTTTCACTGGCAGGGATATTGTTGTTCGATCTGCATATGCCCGATTCTACCCTGCGTATCTATGAACGTGTAAGCCGGGAATTCACCTTTACACCTTTTATTCCCCAGGCACTTTATTCCCAGGCATATCTTTGGGAGCACGAACTGAACAATAAGACGAAAGCCGATTCCATTAAATCATATATTACCGACCATTTTCCGGAATCGGACATCAGTTTTCATATTATTAACCGCATCCCGAGAGATTCCCTGGTCTATCTTGAGAACCAGAGAAAAATTTATGATATCGAAACGCAATACATTGACCAAGGTAAATATGCCGAAGCCATCGATACATTGAAGATACTTTTACAGGATGAGAATATGGATGATAAAAACCATGCGCATATAGCATATAAGATCGCATGGCTTTATGATCATGAGCTCAGTAAGACCCGGCAGGTAAAAGACAGTACCTTGGTTTATTATCATCTTGTCAGGGACCGTCATCCGGATTCCCCCTTTACAAGCCGAACAGTCCTGCGGATAGCCGCTATCGAGACCCGCTATGAGGATATTACCGATACAAGCCGGGTTGATGTTACGGGGACCGGCATAATAACGGATGAAGACGGAGATCAACATGCCGACAGACGAAGACAACATCCTATCCGCCGGAAGTTACCCAGTCCCGCACGTCCCCGTCCTGAACGCTTATAGATCTAATGGAATAAATATTTACAGTCATTGTGGAATGATCTTCCGGACCGATCGTCAGTTTCCCGGAAGTTTTATGTTTTGCAGAGGTTTTCGCTGTGCGATCCACAAAGCAAGAATGATCAGTAATGTACCGGCAAGCAGATTCCACTCCAGAACTTCAAAACCGAAAAGCACTGACAGTACGATGGTCGCCGGGGGATGCGTGGAAATGATCAATCCCGTCTGCGTGGGGTTGATCCTTTTCAGGATGGCAAAATAATTCAGATAGGAAAAACCACTGCTGAAAATACCTAAAAAGACAATACTGCCCCAGCCTTTCCAGGTCACGATCTGTAGATCAGCCTGAATAAAACGATATACTCCCCACGGTGCATACAGCAGGGCAGCCATACAAATAAGAATGAAGGCAAGTTCAAGCGACCCGTATTTATGGACCAGTGGTTTGCTGAAAGCAGTATACAGTGACCAGCAGATCATGGCCAGGAAGACCAGTCCGTCCCCCAGCAGGATCGCCGAATTAAAGATCAGAATGTTCTTTCCAAGCACGATACCGACCCCGATGATACTTAAAAGTGAGGCAAAAAGGACCTGCTTCGACGCTGATCTTTGTTTTCGCAGCATATCGATAAAAATGATCACGATGGGGGTCAGGGCATAGATAAGCGGCGGATGGCTTGGTACGGTAAATCGCAACGCCTGCGCGAAAAGGATCTGATTGCAGAACATGCCGAAGAACATAAGAAAAAAAAGTGTTTTGAGATCGGACCAGTCCACCCGTATGCGACTTCCGCGTAAAAGGACAATACTGCCAAGCGCGACGATCCCGATCATATAGCGGAAAAAACTGACCACAAAAGGATCCATTTCCAATGCCGCCTGTTTGGCGGTAATATTGGTGAACCCAACGATCAGCGCCTGAAAAAATATGAGCAGAAGGGTAAAGCTTCTATGTGAACCCATTGTTTACTTCCACCATAACCAGTCGATCGTGATCGCGGCATAAAAGGTATTACCGTAAAAGAAGTCGGAAGACGTATATATTCCTTCGTAAAGATAATAGGTGAGATCCTTTCCGGCGTGAAGCGGAGTGGAAAGATCCACACCGATTCGAAAGGTTTGCACTTGCGCTGTCAGTTTTAGGTTGATGCGCCAGTCGGCAACGGCCTGGACGTCGTCTTCGGGCATATAGATCAATTTAGAAGGATCAAAACGAACCTTTAGCGGATCATCATGGATGATCAACTGGGCATTCAGGTCTCCGAAAAGTACCAGCTTGCCTTCCACAAGACCGGCCCGGAATGTATATCCTGCAGTAAGCGTGGATATCTCGGGATAGTAATATCCGGGCTGCGGATCGATATTGCGGTGATAGGATCCGCGGCCGTAAACTTCCATGGCCTTAAGCTTGAAGCGGTATTCGGTTTTGGCATGAATACCGTAAAAATCCCTGTTGACCGGATCCCCGCCCGCATCGCGACGAATAATGTCATAGTAAAGATCAGCATCAGCCAGTATCCGGTGGTTGTTTTTATCCAGATTAACTCCCCCCTTTATGCCCAGATAGGAGTGACCGGGTTGCTGCAGCCGGACAAGGGGTTCACGTACCTTTGCATAAGCTTCCAGATGGAAGGGTTCCGGATCAAAGCGGATATGGGCGATAGGTAACGATTGTTTTGCTGCAATCCGGTATCCGAGATGGGTACTGAACAAACCTGAGGTATAACGGATACCCGGCCGGACAGCGGTATAAGCACTTTCTTGTCCATTGTTGTGGAAGTAGCGGTTTTCCAGCGCTAAAGAGGTCAATATTGATTCTGCAAGCCGATATCGGAGCTCAACAAAAGCATGGTAAGTATCGTCTTTACGTATCGAACCACCGCTCTGATCGATACGATTGTAGCTGATCCCACCCAGGAGCTTTAACATCTTAGCGGGATTATGATCAAAGGTCAGTCCGTGCGAACGGATAAGATACCGGTTCTCTGAGGTCCGCATGGTCAATAGTTGGTCATTATTTGTATGATAGTAACGGATATTTCCATTCTTATGACGGTAATGGATGACCGCATCGGAACGTTTACTTGAACCCGGTCCCCGGTAATCCAGGAATTCCAGAGCAACACCCCAGCGGTGGGGGAAAGAATAGGGTATGTATTTTACGGTTATATCAGCTGAAAGGTTATAATACCAATTGGCCGTACGGTCTATTGAAAACAATTGGTCCCATCGTGCATAGGTCAGCGATGAGTCCATATATTGTATCTCCATCAGAAAATTATCCGGCTCTAACCATGACCGGGGATAGGTCAGACCCTTTGCACGGCTTCCGGGGTCCATGATCAGATAGCGATCGTAACTTTCCGTACCAAGCTCATAAGCGAACAATACGGACACCATCAGAAAACACGTTATTATGCAAAACGGTTTTTTCATGATACCTTCCCGAAGTAATGCGGATAATGGGTGTTGACATAGTGCACAATAAGGGTGATAAGCAAAGAAAAAATGAGGGTATTGGAGATAATATGAATCAGATAAAACGGGATACCGCTGATGATAAGTGCCATCGTCTGTTCCATGTTAAAACCCGACGGTAAAGCATAAAAAACGGTTGTAATGACATTGTAGAACAAGCTCAGTACCAAACCTCCCGAACCCAGGATTATACCTGCTGCCAAAGGTTTTTCGGCAACCAGCTTCGGAACAAAGAGACGGGATAACGAACCCGATAAGGCAATAAGGGCAAAAGCCAGCAGCTGTGCCAGAAGTAAGGTTGGGAAGGCCAGGCTCGAACCGAAGGGATTGGCGATACTGAAGATACTTTCTCCGATAATTGCGACGAACAGACCGCGCTTCCATCCAAGGAGCAATCCGCCAATGAATGCGATCGCCGAAGCAAATTCCAGATTTGGGATGTAACTGAAAGCATAGGCGAGTCCCAGGAACAGCGCCAGGAAAATACCCGTTTCGGCGATCTTACGGTTTTTTATCAGAAGCTGATGTGTTCTGTTTTGCTCCATCCGGAGAAAGGTCCTTTTTTGCTTTATATAATGGCGTCCTGAAATAATTTTTGATGGATGTCCAGTCGCCGTCATCGAGTTCCTGACCGATAGCGGTCTTCATCATATCCATGCGGGCGTCCATCTCATCCAGATAGTGGATCAGAAGCGCTTCGGGCAGAACGGGTTTTTTGGGTGACTGATATTCAAAGTCCCCCTGATGTGAGAGAATAATATGTTTTATCTTGAAAGCCAGTTCCTCAGGAAAGTCCGGAATGTCCGCAATGCTCTTTTCCACCATATTGTAGCCGAGGACAACATGTCCGATAAAATTTCCCGCATCGGTGAAAATATTGTTCGGATATCCGCTGAGTTCGGATAGTTTGCCGATATCATGCAGCAGGATACCGCATACCACAAGTTCCGTATCCAGTTCGTACTGCTTGGCGGCATGCGTTCCGAGGTTCAGCATATACACAAGATGCTCCAGTAGTCCCCCGATAGTGGCATGGTGCAGACGCAGACTTCCGGGATGCTTTATGAGTTTATCACGGTTCTTGATGATCAGTGCTTGCAGTAATGCATTGAGATACGGGTCACTGACGTTCTGAACGGATTTTTCAATAAATTTCCACAAACGCTCGGTATTCTTTTCTGTGTGCGGAAGGATCAGTTCCCAGGAAAAACCCTTCGAAGCGAAATCCTCTTCGTTCACGGGCACAATACGCGTGATATTCAGTTGCGGCCGTCCATGGAATTCCTCCACGATGGCGCGCACTCCTACCGGGGAACCGGTCTCGATCATGGGTTCGATCTCTCCGGCATTGTCCCAGATCTTACCCGTGATGCTGCCGGAGCGGTCCGAGAGGATCACATCCAGAAAGGGCTTTCCTTCCCGCGTGATCCGCAGATGTTTTTCTTTTAAAAGCAGGTAGGCGCGAACCTCTTCATTGATCTTGAAGCTGCGCACGGTAGATAACGGTATGTTTCGATTCATATTCATCCCCTTAAAATAAAGTAAAATATATAAAAATTTATACGCTTTTTAAAGAAAGTATTTCGTTTGATGAAAGAAACAGCACTCCCGGGGATCTGAGCTGAAATAATAATATTGATAATTGATAATCAATCAGATAAAGGCAAACATCACCTACGTGACAAATAAAACAGTTTATAAATACCGGGTCAGATATTTAAGAATTTTTGACGTTTCTTTCCCTTAAGCACCGGAAGCGGCAGCCATGCCGCACTGGCTTTACGCCACTGTGCATAGCTCGGATATTTTGCCGCAGTAATGGATTCGGTCAAATTGGTACTGCCGATAAACAACAGGATCAGGAGTAAAGCGCCCGGAACACTACGGGAAAGGGGAACACCGGTGTTGAGTGCGTAACAGGCAACAATGACCCACTGACCGATCTCAAAAAAGTAATTGGGATGCCGGGAGAACTTCCATAACCCGAAGGTATTATAACCCAACTGATGCCGGGTGCTGTTTTGGAACTCTGCGCGCCGTTTATCGGACTGGAAACGGTATTGCTGGTTATCGGAAATAGTTTCACCGAGCAGGAAAAGGAAATGCAGTACAAATAATACAATATCGATCCGGTTCAAAGGAGCGTTGTTCTGTGCTACAAAATACAAGGGAAGTGTAATAATAAAGACAAGTACGAGCTGGAAAATAGAGATAAAGAACAGGTTGAAGAGTTCGAACATAAACCGTCCGGGGATCTTTTCCCGCATGATCTCCCAGCGATAATCTTCTCCGGTGAAACCTTTGCCCCACTTAAAGGTATATCCGCCGCGTCGAGCAAAGTTAAGTGAAAGACGCACACCCCAGGCGATCACCAGAATGCCTGCAATAACAAAACGGGTATTGTGCATGTATTCGCTCATCCAGACCAGAACGTAGACCGGAGGAAGGATCGACCAGAGCCGGTCAACGGTCGAATAATTGCGAGTGAACAAACCGTATAAGAACGAAACGATTATGGATATGATCAGAATTGCGACAGTGATCTGAAAAACACTCATGTTTTTTTCTCTCCTTAATAAATGCGGGATGACGTATAATGAGATCCCGCTGTTTAACACAACGTGAGAATATATTATTATTTTTCGGATATGTCCGCATTTTTTGAAAAAAAAATATGCTTTCCGATCACAGACGATCTGCATGTTTTTTTTCGGACACGAGCCGAGGGGAAAATGCTGTGTCCATTTTTTAAAATATTACTGTGTCTCAGATAAATATAACGTAAATTAGATCATGGCAATCGTGCTTTCGTTTACATCCCTTTGTATCCTTTTGATCATCGGAAAGGTCCTCCGTGTAAAGGTCCGCCTTCTGCAGAAATTATATCTGCCCGCGGCTGTCATCGGGGGAGTGGCGGGTTTGCTGATCATCCAGATCAGTGGAGATATTTTACCGGAAGCCGTCACTGCCGGATGGACAAGACTCCCCGGATTCCTTATCAATATATGCTTTGCCTGTCTTTTCCTTGGCGTGAAGATCCCGAAAATGTCAAAAATCTGGAAACAAAGCGGACCGCAGCTGGCTTACGGCCAGATCGTGGCCTGGGGGCAATATGTGGTCGGAATCGGACTGGCATTATTGCTGATCACGCCGTTGTTCCGGCTGCCGGCGCATTTCGGACTGATCATACCGGTCGGTTTTGAAGGCGGTCACGGTACTGCAGCGGGACTGGCGGACCTGTTTGTCGCATACGGATGGCCGGAAGGCACAGATTACGCACTAACTTCGGCCACGCTGGGGATTATTTCGGCGATCATTACCGGGACCTGGCTCATCAATCGCGCGGTACGCAAGGGACATACCCGGCAGTTGAAGCGTATCGAGGAGATCCCGGAATCAAATGTGATCGGAGTCTACGATCCCGAGGAACAACCCTCCGCGGGCAAACAGACAGTCGCATCCTCTTCGGTTGATAGTTTTGCTCTGCATATTGCGATCGTGGGAATGGCGGTGTTCATCGGATATCTGATCAAACTTGGACTGACCGGTATCGAATCAATTTTTCCTGCCATGCGGGAAAACGGTATTCTCAGTGCGTTCCCGCTTTTTCCGCTTTCCATGATCGGAGGGTTGGTCGTTCAGTTGTTCTTATCCCGTGTACTGAAGATCAAGACCATTCTTGACCGTGAGACCCTGCACCGCATATCGGGAACGGCACTGGATTTTCTGGTGGTCTCCGCCATCGCGATGATCAACCTCTCTCTGATATCAAAAAACATTATCCCGCTCCTGATCATAGTTGCCGCAGGGATCGCATGGAATATCTTTTGCGTGATGTTCCTGGCAAAACGTCTGCTTCCGGACGCCTGGTTCGAACGCGCGATCGCCGAAATGGGTCAGTCCATGGGTGTGACCGCGACCGGACTTCTGCTCCTGCGCGTGGTGGACCCGGAACAGAAAACACCCGCGTATTCCGCGTTCGGATATAAGCAGTTATTGCATGAACCCATTATGGGCGGCGGGATATGGACCTCCCTTGCCATTCCGCTCTGTATTCTCAGCGGACCCTATGTGGTTTTAATTATTTCCATATTTGCCATTTTATTATGGCTGATCGTGTGGGGCTTGCTCTTCAGAAAGAATAGACGGACATAGACCAAGTCAGATAAGAATTAACTACGAACCATGCACAAAAAAACACTGCCGACACATCATCGCAGCCTGTGTCCGGAGATAACAAAGCGTATTCATTGTTTTTATCCATTTTTCGGGCGAATCGTCATTCGCCCCCGGAGATATATTTTATCTTAAATAAACAAAGTTGTATCGGATTCTTCCGCGGCGCCCAGGAAATTGGCAACGCCGGCGAACTTGATCCCGTCTAGCAATTCTTCCTTTTTTATACCCATGATATCCATGGACATAGTACAGGCGATGATCTCCACGCCGCTTGCCATGGCCTGTTTGATGAGCTCTTCCAGGGAAGTGACATTCTTCTGTTTCATGACCATGCGGATCATACGCGCACCCATGCCGGCCATGTTCATATTGCTGAGCCCGAGTTTTTTGCTGCCGCGCGGCATCATCATGCCAAACATGCGTTCCATGAAATTCTTCTTTACACGGATACGCTTGCCTTTGCGTAAAATATTCAGGCCCCAGAATGTGAAGAACAGGGTTACTTTTCTGCCCATGGCCGCCGCGCCGTTCGCGATAATAAAGGCCGCGATCGCCTTATCGAGATCGCCACTGAAGACCACCATGGATTTGTTGTGACTTGTCGCAGCGGACATTTTTTCTGCGTCCGGTACTGTGGAAGCATCCTGACCTTTCAGGACGCGTGCGCTTATAAACCCTTCTCCCTCGATCGCACTGAGTAACGTATTGCCGGTCCGGCGGCACCAGGCCTCCAGGTCTGCTGCAAAACCCATGTCGGTGGATTTGATCTCGACCACATCACCGTCTTTAGCTTCATTGATGGCCGCATAAAGTTTCATGACCGGACCGGGACACTGCAATCCGCACGCATCCACATAGACCGTCCTGGCATCCGGGGTCGTTTCTTTTTTCATTAAATCTTCTCCCTGTATAAGCGAATCGCTTTCATAGTCGATCTTATCCTGACGGTCGTAATAAGCCGCTCCGTAGGTGGTAAACCCACCGGTAAGATTGGATGCCTTGAATCCGTTCTGTAACAAGATACGTACAGCGATCCATGCCCGTATCCCGACAGCGCAGGTGACGACATAATGTTTGGATTTATCCAGTTCACCGATCCGCTCCCGCAGATCATCTACGGGAATATTGATCGATCCGGGAATATAACCCATCACCCTTTCAATTGGTGTGCGCACATCCAGTATCACTTCTTTTTCGGGATCGATCTTTTCGAGCTCGTACCACTGCCGGATAGTTTCATTGCCTTCCAGTATATTACATGCCAGGAATCCCGCCATGTTCACCGGATCTTTGGCAGAAGAGAACGGGGGAGCGTATGCCAGTTCGAGTTTTTTAAGATCATGTACCGTCCCCTTCATCTGCATCACGGTTGAAATAACGTCAATGCGTTTTTCCGTACCTTCATTGCCAACCGCCTGTGCGCCGAGGATCCTGCCATCCGGGATGGAAAAAATCAGTTTCATATGAATAGTGGATGATCCGGGATAATAACCTGCATGATTTGAAGGGTGAAGATGAATGGCCGCATAGTCCTTTCCGGGAATTTTACCTTCATTCCGCAGGTTTTTCTCGTTCAGTCCGGTAGAGGCCACATTCATATCAAAAACTTTTGCAACGTTCGTACCCAGCGTGCCGTCATATGTCTCGTTCATTCCGCAAATATTGTTTGCTGCGATCCGGCCCTGCTTGTTGGCCGGTCCCGCCAGAGGGATCATACTTTCTTTTCCGTTCACGGCATTGATCACACCAACAACATCGCCCACTGCATAAATGTGCGGATCGGAGGTCAGCATCTCCGGAGACACCCGGATCCCGCCGCGCTCATTGAGTTCCAGGCCGGCTTCTTTTGCCAGTTCACTGTTCGGACGTACACCGATGGAAAGCATGACGATATCGGCGGGAATGGCCTTCCCGGATTTGGTTATGACAGTAGTGGTATTATCATCATAAACAAAGCGCTCTACAGCGTCTTTCAGATTGAGCGCAACCCCCTTGCCCTCAAGATGACGATGCAAATATTGTGCCATCTCAAAATCAATGGGCGGCATGATCTGATCCGCGATATCCACCAATGTTACTTCCATCCCCGATTCGCGAAGATTTTCCGCCATTTCTATACCGATGAAACCGCTGCCGACCACTACCGCGCGCTGCGGTTGATGTATATCCATATAGGATTTCACCGCATCGGTATCGGGAATATTCCAAAGAGTGAAAATGTTGGGTGCATCAATGCCCGGAATGGATTTGGGCCGCAGCGGGGAAGAACCGGTTGCTATGATCAGAACATCATAACTTTCGGTATAATCTTTATTCTTTATGATATCGTGGACGGTAACGGTCTTCTTTTCGCGATCGATACGCTTGACTTCATGCTGTACACGAATATCCAGGTCAAAACGCCGACCCATGGATTCGGGGGTCTGCAATAAAAGGTTTTCACGCTCTTTGATCACATTCCCGATGTAATAGGGCAGACCACAATTTGCAAAGGAAATATTATTTCCCCGCTCGAACATGATGATATTTGCTTTTTCGTCAAGACGACGAATACGTGCTGCCGCAGATGCGCCTCCGGCAACACCTCCGATAATGAGGATCTTTCTTACCATGATTTTTCCCGGAAATTATTCTGACAAAAAATGTTCGACCAGTTTGTCAACATCTCCGACACTTGTCAGGGAGTAAACAACTTGTGTGCCTTTGCGTTTTCCGCGAATGATCCCAACGGCTTTCATTTTGGCAAGATGCTGCGAAACGGTCGCCTGCGGGATCTCAAGGCAGGTCTGCATTCTTCCCACATTGGACGGACCGGTCTTTGACAGACCCCGAAGGATACAGAGGCGGACCGGATGAGCGATGGCTTTCAGAATATCAGCTTTTTGCTCAAGTCTTTCTAAATCTTTTTTATCTGGCATTTTAAGTTCCCTTTCTTTGCTTTACGTGAAATTTAATATATATGTTTAAATTAGTAAAGTCAAGCAATATTCTTATACGTGCAAATATCCTATTTTATTTTCAAAAACCATGTTATATTACACTTTAATATAAAATAGACCGGAAAGCGAAGGAGATCTTATGAAAAAGAACACTTTATTGTATATCATGATCGTACTTGCAATCGCGGGGATCTTATACAGTATCCGGATGTTCGATAAGGCATTTCCGATCGTAAATGTGCAGATCACTGCCGATAAACAGAATATCCTTAATAAAGCGGATTCCCTGACACAAGCGCTGGGTCTAATGGAAGGGGAATACCGCAGTGTGGTACGTTTTGATACCGACGAAGCGTTCAAGAATTATGTCGAACTGGAGGGTGGCGGCATTGAAGTTTTTCAGAGTATTATCGAAGAAGAGACCTATTATCCTTATACGTGGGTCGTACGCCAGTTCAATGTCAATGAGGTCCCGGAAATAAGCTATATCTTTTCTCCCGGCGGTGTCTTTCTTGGGTTCAGGAAGGTTCTTCCGGATACCTTATCCGGAAAGGATGTAGCGGAGTTCGATGTCCGTGAGATATTCCTGCGATCCGACGCCCGTTCCGGAATGCTTCCGGATATGTCCGGGTATGAACTTATCGAAAGAAGTTCGGAACTGAAAGAGGGTGGCCGGCGTGATCATGTTTTTACCTTTGAGCGAAGCGAGGGAGGACCGGGAGATGCCCAGTACAGGATAAAGATCGGTGTCAGCGGAGATGTGCTCACGATGATCCGGCACGAGGTGAAGATCCCCGAAGCGTTTGAACGCCGCTACGAAGAAATGCGCTCGGCGAACAATACCATATCGTTTATAGGAATGGCTGTGATGGCTATTCTTTACGGATTGCTCGGGGTCGGCGTCTCTCTCTTTTTCATGTTGCGCCGGCGAACACTTATCTGGCGTCCGCCCCTGAAATGGAGCATATTGATCGGAGTTTCAATGTTCCTGGCTTACCTGACAACGATCTCGCTGTCATGGTTCCAATACGATACATCGCTTTCCGCGAACCAGTTCATCTTTCAACAAACACTGGTTGCCCTGCTGAATGGTTTATTGACTGCCGTCCTGTTCTTTCTGTCTGCCATGGCGGCTGAAGGCCTGGACCGGCAGGCATTTCCGGAACATATTCGTTTCTGGAGATCCTGGTCGCCTACTGTGGGAGCTTCCCGCGAGATAACGCGTCAAACGGCATTCGGATATCTGTGGGCATTCTTTATGATCGGTTTTGTGACCTTCTTTTACTGGATCACGAATAATGTATTTCAGTGGTGGAGTCCCGCGGAAAATATGATGGACCCGAATATCCTTGCGCTACCTTTCCCGTGGCTGCTGCCTTCGGCTATTTCGCTGAATGCCGGTTTCTGGGAAGAATGTCTTTTTCGCGCGGTGCCCTTGGCCGGTGCGATCCTGATCGGAAAGCATTTCCGGAAAAAAAGAATCTGGATCGCGATCGCGCTGATCTTTCAAGCCGTCATTTTTGGTTCTTTGCATGCCAACTACGCGCAGCAACCGGCATATGCACGCATTGTGGAAATGCTGATCCCGTTCATGCTTTACGGATTGATCTATATAAAATGGGGATTGCTCCCGGTGGTGGTGTCGCACTTTGTCTATGATATCGTTCTGATGGGTATGCCGCTATTCCTGCTGTCCGCTCCCGGAATGTGGTTCCATCGGATCCTGCTTGTTGTTGCAGCGTTGATCCCCATGCTTATTCCGGTTTACCGGCGGATCAGAGCGGGGACCTGGTATGAGATTCAGTCCGGAGACCTGAACGCTTCCTTTGAGACGGAAATAAAAGAAACCCCGGAGAAAGAAAGAACAATCATTCCGGAAACACCGCTGCAACAAAGCCGCTCGTTCCCGGTGCTCGCAGCTGTTGCAGCCCTGATCATCGGAGGAGGTCTCTGGTTTGTATTTACCTCTTTTGAACAGGATATACCCAAACTGGAGATCAAGCGTGATAAAGCCCTTCTGATCGCAGACGCTTTTATTGAACAGCGCTATCCGGAGACCGATACCCTCGGTCTCAAACCCTATGTGCGGCTTGTGTCAGGCACCGGCCGCAGCGGACTGTTCATCTGGGAACACAGTGATCGTCAATCCTTTTATGATCTTTATGAGAAGACCCTGGCGGCAAATTATTACGAAGTGGCATATAAAACTTTTGAAGGTGATGTGGAGAGGCGGTCGGAGACCGTTACGGTAATGATAGGGCGAAAAGGAGATATCCTCGGCTGGTATCATCATGTTCCGGAAGCCCGGCCGGGCGCTACGCTGCAGGAAGTCGAGGCACGTGCCCTGGCGGAACATGCGATCGAACGGCATTATAAAATGAAGATCGCGGACCTGGAACCCGTACAGGTGCTGCCCGAAAAACAAACAGCCCGGATGGACTGGAAATTCATCTATCGTGATGTCAATACGGGTTTGAGCGAAGGCGATGTGCGATACACCGTACGTATTTCCGGAGATGCGCTCAGCGGACTGGGGACCGAAGTACATTTAACGGAATCATGGGAAAGAGATCATAAAAAGAAAAATATCCTACGAACGGTGCTGAGCGGTATTTCCGGTGTTATCCGTTTCGGGATGCTTGTGGCGATCCTGGTTATGGGTATAATTGCCTGGACGCGCCGTCAATTCAATGTAAATGTATTTATCCTTTTTCTGGCCGGTTTTATGCTTATTTCCCTTTCTGGCAGCGCGTTGATGATGAATGCCATGTTCAATCAGTTTCCCACCTCCGAACCGTTGTTGCATCTTGTGCTGATCTCAGTGATCGGTGTGATCCTTGCGAGTTTGTTCGGCGGTTTTATCTACGGCATCAGTACGGGGTACCTGAGCCGCCTGCCCTTGCCGTATGAACGAAATGAAAGTTATTTTACATTGAAGGGTATCGGATTGGGAGTGGGATTTGCCGCGGTGATCGCATTGGCCAAGGGCGATCTATTGAAACAGGCACCTGTCGTACTTTCACCGGGTCAGCTTGATTCCCTTATGCCTCTGCTGTCGACGGCCCTCTCCGGGATAGAGGATTATTTTGTATTGTTGGTCCGGCTCATCGCACCAATGGCGATCGCATTTCTCTTATGGAAAAAAAGCAAGGCAGGCGCGCTTATTCTGCTTTTCCTTTCCGGCTTTATGTTTGCGGGCAGATTTGAACCCGGATGGTGGCTGCTCAGCGGTGCGGTTGCAGGTGCTGTGCTGATGCTTCTCTATTACTATGTACTACGCTATAATTTCTTATATATTCCCATTATAGCGGTTGTGATTCTGGTCCTTGGCGCAGTCCGTACTATGTTGGCCGCACCGGCGGTGCTGTCCGTTCCCGATGGACTCATTCGGATCATTCTGGCCATTGCAATGGGTGTTGTTACCGTGTGGGGGATGCATCAGCTGTTTCTTGCAAAACATGATGCGTAAAAGATTTTACGGTAACGAAATACCGGATATTGATTTTTAAGATCGTGAAGGACCGCCTGAGTGTATAACTTTCAGCGCTGAACATTTCTTCCAGGAACCTTTCTTTTTTTGGATTGTTTTTTTGATGAATTGCCAGTAATTTGAAGCAGATGAAAATGAAAACACGCATATATTGCATATTGTCCCTGATCCTTGTTCTCTCCGCAGCACCGGCAGCGGGACAGTTATTCGGACCAAGGTGGAAATCCGGACCTGAGTATAAGGTCGATTATGTTATAAAACCGGGTCAGGAAGTCGGGAAGGGAGAACTGGAAGTCCGTATCAGCATCCCCTATGATGAGATCTTGTTCGTTAAAAAGAATGCAAATTACAAGGGACATTTTGATATTTCTATCATGCTCTTTGAGGGCAAGAAGAAGCATCTTGGCGAGAACTGGATCGAACGTCTTGAACTAAATGAGTTCAGAATGACGAACTCACGGAAAGAATCCCACATCATGGAGCGCCGTTATTCTCTCGAACCGGCGGCATATCGCATGGAGGTGGTCATCACGGACCTGAGGACCCAGAACCGGCGTAAGATCGAAAAAGAGATCGATATGCAGACGCTGCGTACCGGACCATGGATGATCGGTGATCTCTATATTATTGATGACGGGGTGATCGAAACAAAAGACGGATCCTTTCCCGAGTCGATCTATATTGGGTTTACCGCGTCCGGTGTTGAAGGGACATATCCTTTTACATACACGATCTTTTCCGGAAGGGACCCCGTGAAGCATGCAAAATTCGATATTGATCTCATTGCGCAAAGACATGAGTATTATTTTCCCGTACTTACGCGTGATCTGAACTATAATCAATACCGCTTGATCCTAAAAACCTCGATAGACGGACATGATTATGAGCGGGCGATCCCCATTCGCATCAGTTGGAGCGGAAGCAGCGCCCTGATCCCCAACCTGCCCGAAGCGATCGAGCAGATGCGTTATCTTTCACATACCGGTTTTTTCCCGATGCGGACCTACCGGCGAATGCAAACAGCGGATAAAGAAGAGCAGAAGACCTTTTTTACCGAATTTTGGGACAGTGTAGATCCCACACCCGATACGGAACGGAATGAACTGATGAACGAATATTATTTTCGCATCCAAACCGCCAATCAACGCTTTTCCGGTCAGCGGGAAGGATGGCGCAGCGATCGCGGAATGATCTATGTGATTTACGGCGAACCGGATGCCGTTGAAGAACATTTTATGCAAATGGATACGAAACCTTATATAATATGGTATTATTATTCGGTCAACCGCCGCTTTATTTTTATAGATTATACTGGTTTCGGCGATTATCAATTATCAGAACCTTTAAGTGAGTTTTAATGGAAAAGTACCGAAAAAAGATCGATAAGATCGATGAACAACTGACCAGGCTTCTTGATGAGCGCATGGGATTGAGCTTTGAAATAGGGAAGATCAAAAAAGAAAAGAACATGCCGGTCTATGTTCCCGAGCGAGAGAAGGAAATTTTTGAAAGATTACGTACACTGCCTAAAGAGACCATCCGGGATGAGGAACTGGAAGAACTGTTCCGGCAGATTATCCGTATCAGCCGTCTTCACGGCGAACGCGGTACTCGCTGACAGAACATCATGACACATATCGAGATAACACATTCCTGGTTTGTATGGGTGTTCTGCGCCGTGATCGTTCTATTCGCGGCGATCCTGTTGGTCCGGCATATCCGGCATCACTATTATTCACGCAATATCCGTTTTATCTTACTTATACTTCGCGTATCGGCCTTGCTTCTTATGCTGATGATCCTTGCCGATCTGCGCGTTGAACGGGTGCGATATGTGCGAAAACCGCAGTCCCTTGCGATGTTATGGGATTGTTCGCTCAGCATGGTATATGCGGGGAATACACCCTTTTCTCCCGCAGATATATTGCAATCCCGTTTTTACAGAAATCTTCGCGCGGAAACGGAGGTGCATCATATCGTCAACATGAGTGACCCGGAGATGGTCAGTGAAGTTCAGCTGCGCCGGAGATCATGTGATGAGCCCTTCACCGATTGCAGCAAACTGTTGCGTTTTTCCGAGGCGCAGGCTGCCTACCGTCAGGTGATCCTTATCTCGGACGGCCGAAGTTATCTTGGAGAAGCCCTGGACCAGATCCGCCTGTCAAAAGAAATGACCGTACATACGATCGGGGTCGGAGATACGCTTGCCGGTGAGGTCCCGGTGCTGCAATACCTTAATATTCCCGAACATATCAGTGCCGGAGATACGGTTGACGTTCGCTGGGTGATCTATAATCCATCAGGGAAACCGCTAATATCTGAAATGATCCTTAAGGAAGATGATTCTGTCCTTCAGCGGGAACAGATTGATATCGCACCGCGGCATATGCGGGAATTTCCCTTTACCTATATTGCGGAAAGTCAGGGAGTCCGGACATGGGACTGGTCCCTGCGTGATGAAGATGGAGAACAAGTATTTGCTACGCATCGCTTTCCTGTTGCCGCTTCCCGGATACGCGTATTATGTCACGCCGATCCTCCGGACCGTGATATTGCAATGGTTTCAACGGTCCTGTCACCCCTGCCGCGCTATGAACTGTTCCGTAGCGATGCCTGGGACCGTCTCTATCCCGGAGAGAAACCGGATCTTCTTGTCCAGACATGGCACCCGGTCCATCAACCGCGATTGGTCGAAGATGTACCCGCGATCCTTTTTTACCGTCATTCAGAGGATGCATACCGCTCGGAAATGCATTTTAGTATCCGGTATTACCGCCCGTATCTGCTTTTCGCCCCCGATATTGAACAAAACGCACTGTATTGGACACAGCTGCCACCGGTGCTTGTTTCTCCCTATCCCGGGAATGCAACAACGGTCATGGAAAGCGCTTCCGGACATGCCCTCATTCTTGAAGACCCTTCGCAGCAGGCCATTATTATTAACGGCGCCGGACTTTGGCGATGGCAGCTTGCCGGTTATCAAAAAGCATGGGACGGGATCTACCGGCATCTGATCGAGGGCTTGAGCGAACAGGTCATGCGATCGGGAAAACGCAGTTTTATCTCACTGGATAAGGAACAGTATACGGGTACCCGTTATGCACCGGTCGCTCTTTCGGTCCGATTACCGAATCCCGAACTCCTCGGCGCAGCACAGGTAAGTATTTCCGTACTGGACACGAATTACTCCGAGGTCCGAAGAGTATATCCGGAGATGGGGCCGCGGATCGCTGCTGAAGTGACCCTTGCGGATAGCGGTACATATTATCTCATCGCGGCCATTTTCTCGGAAGGCAAAGAGATCGAACGGGATACGGCAAACCTGTTCATCGCCGCAAACGAACTTGAGACACGCAACCCGGGATGCGATGCGGACATTCTCAGGCAGCTAAGCAACCATCATCATGGCCGCTATGTCCATCTGGACGAGATCGACAGTCTGACAAAATACATTTCTACCGAAAAAGTATGGGCTAATGTTTCAAGTATGTTCATTGCCCGGCATACTCTATTGCTCTATGTTCTGATGTTTGTTATGCTATGTGCTGACTGGATACTGCGGAAGCGATATGGCGGTATGTAAGTTCGGGGTATTCCCTATATGCAGTCGAAATTATTCCTAAACCTCTAAACTTCTAAACCTCTTCTTCAGCGAATGCCCATAACCGGTTTCGATATATTTACCGGCTGCGCATATCTGTTCGCCAATGGTCTTCAAGATATCTTCCGTGTCGTTGGTCGTACCCGCTTTATTGGGATAAATGTCGTAATACTGCTTATATTTCAAAGGCGTAAAATTCGGCATGATCACATTTGCTCCCGAGGTCAGTCCGCGTATCCTGGAATTATGTTCCAGCGTTTCAAGTGCTGTGGTTGTCGGAAGATAGGTATCTTTCAGAAGGATCCGCGCGACGGCAAGCACCTTAAGCGTCATCAGCGGGTTGCCGGCCTCCGTATCGTGCAAGGGGGTCTGCGGATGTGAAATAAAGGGACCGATTCCCGCCATGTCGGGTTCCAGGGAAGCTAGTGCCAGCAGATCGTCCGCCAGCATTTCCACATTTTGCCCGGGCAAACCGGTCATAAACCCGGATCCCAACTGGTATCCCGTTTCGCGAATATCTTTCAGGCAGCGCCAGCGTTCATCAAAATCACAATCCGGATGCAGCTTTGTATAAAGCGCACGGTTGGCTGTCTCGAATTTCAACAGAAAGCGATCCGCCCCCGCTGCTTTCCATCGCCGGTAGGTGTCACGGTCGGTTTCTCCCACCGACAATGTAATGGCAATATCTGCATTTGCCTTTATTTCCCGGATAAGTTTTTCAATGATCTCCGGCGTATATGCCGGGTCCTCGCCGGACTGTAATACGACCGTATTGATCCCGGCAGCTTTTATTTGTACGGCTGTTTCAACGATCTCTTCGAGCGGCATCCGATAGTGCTGTAATGTATGGTTGGCGGCCCGGATACCGCAATAATTACAATTCCGTCTGCAGACATTTGAGAATTCTATGATCCCACGGAGATAGACACCCCCACCGAAAACGGACCGGGTAATGCGGTCCGCCGTTTGAAAAAGGAGTTTTTGGTCGCCCTCATTTTCCAGGGACAGAAGATACACGATATCGTCCTTGGCGAGCCGGGATCGTTCAAGAATGTTTTGCAGGTCTTTCATGGCGGATAATACGCAAAATATTTTATAGAGAAAAGCGCAAAAAAAGCAATGAGGATCCTTTCGTTTCAGATAGAAACAAAGTCTCCTTTCTAAAATAATGTATTTTCTCGAAAATTTATTTGCAGAGCTTAAATAAATTGTTATATTTCTGGGCTTTTTGACTTTTCGCGCCACTATAGCTCAGCTGGTAGAGCGGCGGTTTTGTAAACCGTTGGTCGCTGGTTCGATTCCGGCTAGTGGCTCCATAAAACGGGTCAGTGGCCGAGCGGTCAATGGCATCAGACTGTAAATCTGACGACGGAAGTCTACGGTGGTTCAAATCCATCCTGGCCCACTTTTACGGGTGTTGAGCGCACGGTAACTTCGCACTCGTGTTATTTGATAGTCATGCGAGTGTAGTTCAGTGGCAGAACATCAGCCTTCCAAGCTGATTACGTGAGTTCGATTCTCATCACTCGCTCTAGGATTTTTGGCATCATACCTGGGAGAGCTTATAAGGAAAGTTCGGATGAACCAGAAAACACGCCGCAAGCTTAATCAGCCTGTAATCGCATGTTTTCGGTTATGGGCTTTTTTTATGCCCATGTAGCACAGTCGGTAGTCGCGCTTCCTTGGTAAGGAAGAGGTCACCGGTTCAAATCCGGTCATGGGCTCATCGAAGAGATTTGTAAAACTGTATAGGAGACAGAGTACAATGGCAAAAGCAAAATATGAACGCACGAAACCGCACGTGAACGTAGGAACGATCGGTCACGTGGATCACGGTAAGACGACGTTGACGGCAGCGATCACGCTGGTATTGTCGAAACGCGGGGGAGCGGAATTTCGTTCATTTGACAGTATTGACAATGCGCCGGAAGAGCGCGAGCGCGGGATTACGATCGCCACGGCCCACGTCGAGTACGAGACGGAGAAGCGTCACTATGCGCACGTAGACTGTCCGGGTCACGCGGATTACATTAAGAACATGATCACGGGCGCGGCCCAGATGGACGGTGCGATCCTGGTGGTAAGTGCGGCGGACGGTCCGATGCCTCAGACACGTGAGCACGTTTTGCTTGCGCGTCAGGTAAACGTTCCGTCGATCGTCGTATATATGAACAAGGTTGATATGGTAGACGATCCGGAGTTGCTGGACCTGGTGGAGATGGAATTGCGGGAATTGCTCAACGAATACGAATTCCCCGGCGACGACACACCGATCATCCGCGGATCAGCGCTTGAGGCACTGAACAATCCGGATGATGAGACGAAGATCAAGAGCATACTTGAATTGATGGATGCGGTTGATTCGTACATACCGGAGCCGGAACGTGCGATCGACAAGCCGTTTTTGATGCCGGTAGAGGATGTATTTTCGATCACTGGCCGTGGCACGGTCGGTACGGGTCGTATAGAACGCGGAGTGATCCACGTTGGCGACGAAGTGGAGATCGTAGGTATAGAGAAAGAAAGCAAGAAGACGGTCGTAACGGGAGTAGAGATGTTCCGCAAGCTACTGGATCAGGGCGAAGCGGGAGACAACGCGGGATTGTTGCTGCGGGGAATTGACAAGGAATGGCTGCGCCGCGGAATGGTAGTTGCAGCTCCGAAGTCGATCACGCCGCACACGAAATTCAAGGCGAAGTTTTACGTACTGAAGAAAGAAGAAGGCGGTCGTCACACGCCGTTCATGGATGGATACCGTCCTCAGTTTTACTTCCGTACGACGGACGTCACCGGATCGATCAAGCTTCCCGACGGAGTAGAGATGGTGATGCCGGGGGACAATATTGAAGCCCTGGTAGAGTTGATCGTACCGATCGCGATGGACAGGGAACTGCGCTTTGCGATCCGCGAAGGCGGACGTACGGTCGGCGCCGGTGTTGTAACAGAGATCATTGAATAAAGGCATAGAGCATTATGGCAGGACAAAAAATACGTAACAATATCATTTTGGCATGTTCCGATTGCAAACGTCGCAATTATACGACGAGCAAGAACAAACGTAAGCATCCGGAACGCGTGGAATATAAGAAGTACTGTCCATGGTGCCAAAAACATACAATACACAAAGAAACACGTTAAAGCGTGACAGGTCTGTAGTTCAATTGGCAGAGCAGCGGTCTCCAAAACCGCAAGTTGGGGGTTCGAATCCCTCCAGACCTGCTAAGGAAAAAAGAGGAACAAGAAAATGAAAATGTTCAAAAAGATAAAAGAGTTCTTCAGTGGTGTCCGCTACGAATTGAAGAAGGTCAACTGGCCCTCTTTTGATGAATTAAAGTCCTCGACCGGCGTGGTTCTTGTCTTTTCCGCCTTTATTACCATTTTTATCGCCCTGGTCGATCTTGGGGTGGGCACATTGGTACGTAAAATAATTGATTGGTTATAATACAATGAAGTGGTATACCTTAAAAGCCTTATCCGGAAAAGAACGAATGGTTGCGGACCGTATCAAAAGCGAAGCCGAATTATCGGGATATTCGGATTTCATTGAGAATGTTCTTGTTCCGATCGAGAATGTTGTCGAAATGCGCGACGGTAAAAAACGCACCCGGGTAAAAGTATTCTATCCCGGATACATCATGATCAAAATGCAGATGACGCCCGAGACAAAATTTTTTGTCGAAAACATTTCCGGTGTTATCAGCTTCGTCGGTTCCAAAGGCGTTCCCCAGGTCTTAACGGATAAAGAAGTCTCGCGTATTCTCGGTGAAGTCGAAAAGAAAGACGGCCGGGAAGTCATGGCAACCCATTTCCGTGCCGGAGATCCGGTAAAGGTCGTTGACGGTCCTTTTGTTGATTTTTCGGGTATTGTGGAAGAGATCAATGAAGAAAAACGCAAGCTGAAGGTCATGGTCAGTATTTTCGGAAGATCGACACCGGTAGAACTCGATTTTCTGCAGGTAGAAAAAGAAAAATAAAGTATTAACCTCAAACAGGTAAGAAGAGAATTATGGCAAAGAAAGTAGAAGCAATCATCAAATTACAGCTTCCCGCCGGGAAAGCAAACCCCTCTCCGCCCGTTGGTCCCGCGCTGGGTCAGCACGGTGTCAATATTATGGAATTCTGCAAAGCATATAACGCAAAAACGCAGGATCAGATGGGATTGATCATTCCTGCCGTGATCACGGTGTATGCGGACCGATCATTTTCCTTTGTCACTAAAACACCCCCCGCTGCCGTTTTATTGAAAAAAGCCGCCAAGGTCGAAAAAGGGTCTGCGGTATCCAACAAAGACAAAGTGGGTAAGGTAAGTGCCAAAGATCTTGAAGAGATTGCCAAATTGAAAATGGATGATTTAAACGCCCATACTGTGGAGCAGGCGATGCGCATGATCGCCGGAACCGCCAGAAGCATGGGACTAAAGGTAGAAGGTTAACTGGAGGCTAGAATTAATGAATCATAGCAGGCGATATTCGGCAAATACAAAACTCATTGACAAGGCAATCGAATATCCTCTTCTCGAGGGTGTTGAGCTGGTCAAAAAAGCCGCGAATGCCAAATTCGACGAATCGATCGAATTAACGCTGAATTTAGGCGTGGACCCGCGGTATGCCGATCAGAATATACGTGGCACGGTTATTCTTCCCCACGGCACGGGTAAAAAAGTACGTGTATTGGTATTGACACAAGGTGAAAAAGTAAAAGAAGCCCTCGAAGCCGGCGCAGATTATGCCGGTCTGGAAGACTACGTAAAGAAGATCGAGGAAGGCTGGTTCGAATTTGAAGTTTGTATCGCGACCCCCGATGTTATGCGACATGTCGGAAAACTCGGACGTGCGCTTGGCACCCGCGGCTTGATGCCGAATCCCAAAACCGGTACGGTTACAAACGATATCGAACAGGCGGTAAAAGAAGCAAAAGCAGGAAAGATCAGTTTCCGTGTAGATAAATACGGTATTCTGCATGTTGTTGTCGGAAAGGCTTCCTTTTCGGTCGAGCAACTGGCGGAAAATGTAAAAGGGATCATGGGAACCGTTCTAAGGTTAAAACCCGCTGCATTAAAAGGGACCTATCTGCGAAAAGTAACACTCTCATCCACCCAGGGTCCCGGAGTGAAAATCGATAAACAATCTGCATTAGCTTAGGAGGTTTGTTCATGCCGACCCCGAAAAAAATTGAAAAAGTACAGGAAATAACCGAAAAGATCCAGGGTGCGGGAGCCATTTATTTTTCCGATTACCTGGGATTGAATGTGGCGCAGATCAATGAACTGCGTTCCGAACTGTACAAGAAGAATGTCAGTATGCAGGTTGTGAAAAATACTCTGGTCCTGCTAGCACTTAAAAATGCCGGTTACGATGTCAGTAAAGAAGATTTTCTCAAAGGGTCCACGGCGCTGATCTACAGCAATGATCCGGTCGCACCCGCAAAGGTCATTACCGAATACCAGAAGAAAATGAAAGAACTGAAAAAACCGGACGTTAAAGCGCTGATATTCGAAGGTCAGATGTGCGGAAAAGAAAAAATAGCTGAGATTGCAGCTTTACCGCCCGTTGAAGTACTGTTGGCAACATTCCTGGGTGCACTGCAGTCACCGATGCAAAAGATCCTGGGATGTCTGCAGTCACCGATGCGTGATCTGCTTGGCGTGCTGAAAGCATTAGAAGGTAAAAAGCAATAACACAATAACATATAAAACCTCAAGAGAATTTGAAGGAGGATTAAAATGGCCGAGATTAAACGAGCCGATGTATTAGCATACTTAGAGACAGCAAACATGCTGGAGATCTCACAACTCATCAAAGACATCGAAGAAAAATTCGGTGTCACAGCCGCCGCCCCCGTTGCGGTAGCAGCTGCCGCTGCAGCTCCTGCTGCAGAAGCTGCTGAAGAAAAGACCGATTTTGATGTCATGCTTCAGAGCTTTGGCGAAAAGAAGATCAATGTCATCAAGGTTGTCCGTGAATTGACCGGTCTGGGCTTAAAAGAAGCCAAAGACCTCGTCGAAAGTGCACCCGTAGCCGTCAAAGAAGGACTGGCGAAAGACAGTGCAGAAGAAATTAAAACAAAACTTGAAGAAGCCGGAGCAACAGTAGAACTAAAGTAATGGTTGTACGCTTAACGCTCAGATAGTTCAAAATGAGCCGTCAATGCAACGATGGCTCTATTTGTTTTAATAATTTTTCACAAGGGAGGATATTCTCTTGGCAAGTATAAAAAGAAAGATCAAACGGACCTCGTTTTCAAAGATAAAACATGTCCTGGACACACCGGACCTTCTGGATGTACAGTTAAATTCCTTCGAGGATTTTCTGCAGACAAAAGTCCGGCCCAACAAACGGCAGGACATCGGACTTGAAAACGTTTTCCGCACCATTTTTCCGATCGAAGACAATCACGATACTTTTATTCTTGAATATAAGTATTACACGATCGGAAAACCGCGTTACGAAGAACAGGAATGTGTCGAACGTGGCATTACCTATTCCATTCCGCTCAAGGCCAGACTGGTCCTTAAGGTCGCGGAAGAGGATTCCAATACCAGCGCCCTGGTCGATACGGTAGAGCAGGATGTATTCTTCGGGAATATTCCTTACATGACACCGCGCGGTACCTTTATCATTAATGGTGCCGAGCGTATCATCGTAAGTCAGCTCCAGCGTTCACCGGGTGTATTCTTCAACGATGCCCGCCATCCGAACGGAACCGTGTTATACAACGCACGCATTATACCCATGCGCGGTTCCTGGGTTGATCTAACCACCGATATTTTTGATGCGATCTACGTAACGATCGACCGGCGTAAAAAATTCCCGGTCACGATCTTTTTACGTGCGATCGGCTTCGGGTCAGACTATGACATACTTCAAAAATTCAATGTGCTGGAAACGCTGCCCATCACCGGGGAACTGGAAGATCGTCTTATCGTCACACCCGTGATCGACGGAAAGACCGGGGAGGTCCTTCTCGAAGCCGGTGTTCAGGAAGACCGCTGGGTAAGGCTGGACAGCAAGCTGATCGGTGAACTGAAAAAGAAAAAAGTAAAATATATTGAAGCGGTAGATCCCAACCGGGAAGTTGACTTCAAGTTACTTGTCAACTCGATCCGCCGAGAACGCGATAAATTGGGTCTGAGCGAGGAAGACGGTACCGAACCGACGATGGAAGACGCATTGATCTACCTTTACCGTAATCTGCGGAACGGCGAACCGCCCAATATAGAAACGGCACAGAAGTTTTTTGAAAAACTGTTCTTCAGTCCGAAAAAATACGATCTCGGACAGGTCGGACGTTACCGGATGAACAAAAAGTTCAACCTGAAGATCCCGCTTGAGAATACGGTCATTACCCCTGACGATTTTGTTATGATCGTGGAACAGCTTATCAGCATGCGGCGCGGAGAAAAGGCATCGGATGATATCGATCATCTTGGCAATCGCCGTGTAAAGACGGTCGGCGAACAACTGGCCAACCAGTTCTCGCTTGCTTTTACCCGCATGTCACGTACCATTCGCGACAGGATGAATATCCATAACGCCGAAACGCTGACGCCGCAGGACCTGATCAACAGCCGTATTCTGACCTCCGTGATCAATACATTCTTCGGGACGTCCCAGATGTCTCAGTTCATGGATCAGACCAACCCGCTTGCGGAACTAACGCACAAACGGCGTTTATCCGCACTCGGTCCGGGTGGTTTGACACGTGAACGTGCAGGGTTTGAGGTCCGTGATGTGCACTATACGCATTATGGACGCCTCTGTCCCATCGAAACCCCGGAAGGTCCCAATATCGGATTGATATCATCGCTTGCGAACTATGCGGTCGTAAACCGGCTTGGTTTTATTGAAACACCTTACAGACAGGTAACGCATAATAAAGATCATACCCGCGTCAGTTCAACTGTTGAATTTCTTTCAGCGGACGATGAAGACAGGAACATCATTGCTCAGGCAAATGCGCTCCTGAATGAAAAGAGTGAATTCGAAAATGATTTTATCCGTTGCCGCCATCAGGCGGACTACCCGGTTGTCGATCCGGAAAAGATCAATTATATGGACGTGTCACCGATACAGATGGTCTCGGCGGCAGCCAGTTTGATCCCCTTCCTTGAACACGATGATGCGAACCGCGCGCTGATGGGCTCGAACATGCAGCGTCAGTCCGTACCATTGCTGACACCCAAAGCCGCATTGGTCGGAACCGGCATGGAACCCAATGTCGCACGCGACAGCAGGGCCGTACTTGTTTCACCCATTGATGCGGTGGTCGAATATGTGGATGCACGGAAGATCATTCTGCGTCCGCTTGAGGATTTTGACGCCGATGTGTCCCTTGATGAAAATGAAGGTCGGGTTGTGTTCGATCTGATAAAGTTCCAGAGGACCAATCAGGATACCAGTATTAACCAGCGACCCATTGTACGCAAGGGAGCCAAGGTCAAGGCCGGCGATCCCATTGCTGACGGGACCTCGACGGACCAGGGGGAACTGGCACTCGGTCGGAATGTGCTTGTGGCCTTTATGCCCTGGCGCGGCTATAACTATGAAGATGCCATCATTATCAGTGAGCGGCTCGTCAAAGATGATGTATTTACATCGGTGCACGTAAAAGAAGTTGAACTCGAAGTGCGCGACACAAAACGCGGCAGTGAAGAACTGACCCGGGAGATCCCCAATGTTTCCGAAGAAGCTACGAAGAACATTGACACAAACGGTATGATCCGTATCGGGGCCCCTGTGGAACATGGCGATATCATCATCGGAAAGGTCACTCCAAAAGGAGAGACGGATCCCACACCGGAAGAGAAATTGCTGCGGGCGATCTTCGGTGAAAAAGCCGGCGATGTTAAAGATGCATCCAAACGCGCAGATCCAAGTACGCGGGGTGTTGTTATCGATACACGCCTTTTCGAACGTAAAGGAAAAGAATCCCGTCGCGACGAAAAAGAAAAACTTCAGAAACTGGAGGCTCAGCTTGCCCAGCGCATTGCGGCCCTTCGTATGAAGTTCATCGATAAATTGAAGAACCTTATACAGGATAGTTCCTGTCTGGGAATTTATGACATGGGCGGTAACCTGATCCATGGCAAACGTAAGACATGGAACTGGGAATTTTTCGAAACATGTGACTTTGATCACATTGATATGGGAAAGCCCTGGGTCGAAGACGAGAAAATATTTGCACGCATTGAAAAACTCGTCGATAATTACCAGACGATCTCAGAAGGCATCATTGAAGAGATCAGCAACGAACAATTCAAGGTCCAGGCAGGCGATGACATGCAGCCCGGGGTTTTGAAACTGTCGAAAGCTTATATTGCAAGCAAGCGCAAGATCTCAGTGGGAGATAAAATGGCAGGACGGCACGGTAACAAGGGTGTTGTATCCATTATCGTGCCGGAAGAAGACATGCCTTTCCTTCCCGATGGCACACCGGTCGATATTATCCTTAACCCACTGGGCGTTCCTTCCCGAATGAACCTTGGACAGCTCTACGAGACCATGCTGGGTTGGGCAGCCAAAGAGCTGGGCGTGTATTTTGAATCGCCGGTCTTTGACGGTGCAAACTATGAAGAGATCTCGGAACTCATGAAAAAGGCAAATCTGCCCGAGAACGGGAAAGTGGACCTGTATGACGGACGCAGCGGCGATAGGATCGACAATCCTGTGACCTGCGGTTACATCTACATGATGAAACTCGCACACATGATCGAAGATAAAATGCACGCGCGTTCCACCGGTCCGTACTCCCTTATTACCCAGCAGCCGCTTGGCGGGAAAGCCCAGTTCGGCGGTCAGCGCTTCGGTGAAATGGAAGTCTGGGCACTGGAAGCCTACGGTGCCGCACATACGCTTCAGGAAGTTCTCACGGTCAAATCCGATGATGTGGAAGGCCGTACCCGTATATACAACGCGATTGTAAAAGGAGAGAACCTTCCCGAATACGGAACGCCGGAATCTTTCAATGTTCTATTAAAAGAACTTGAAGGTCTGGGTATCGAAATGGATTTGATCTAAAAATTTCCTTCAATAGGAGGATGATACATTGTCATTAAGTACATTACAACAAAAGACGGCGAAAAAAGACTTTGAAAAGATACAGATACGTCTGTCTTCGCCCGAGTCGATCTTAAGCAAATCCCGCGGTGAGGTGCTCAAACCCGAGACTATCAATTATCGCTCCTACAAACCGGAAAAAGACGGTTTGTTCTGTGAGAAGATATTTGGTCCCGTCAAGGATTGGGAATGTCACTGCGGAAAATACAAACGCATTCGCTATAAAGGGATCGTTTGTGACCGCTGCGGTGTGGAAGTAACCCGTAAAAGCGTCCGTCGTGAACGGATGGGGCACATTAATCTTGCCGTTCCGGTCGTTCACATCTGGTTCCTGAAATCCATTCCTTCCAAACTTGCGAACGTTCTGGGTATTGCGGCAAAGGAACTTGAACAGATCATATACTATGAATCCTATGTTGTGATCCAGCCCGGGAAAGCACAAGTTGAGGAGAACGGAAAGGTCCGTTCGCTGAAACAGATGGAACTGTTGGATGAAGATACCTATTTTGAGCTTTTATACACCTACGGTGAAGAGGCAGAAGGTCCTATTGATGAAAAAGATCTTTTCATCGCCAAGACTGGCGCAGAGGCGGTATATGAACTGTTGGTGGACCTGGATATTCCGGAACTGGTCAGCAGTCTTAAAACACAATTGAAAAAAACCAATTCCATAGCGGAACGGGATGATATCGTCAAACGTCTGAAGATCCTGAAATCCTTCGTTACGATTGAAGATGAAGAACCGACCAACCGTCCGGAATACATGATCTTAAAGGTTCTGCCCGTCATTCCTCCCGAATTACGTCCTCTGGTACCGCTTGAAGGCGGCCGTTTTGCGGCTTCGGACCTGAACGATCTGTACCGCAGGGTCATTATCCGCAATAACCGTTTAAAACAGCTGATCGATATCAAGGCTCCGGAAGTCATTCTGCGTAACGAAAAACGCATGCTCCAGGAAGCTGTCGACTCCCTGTTCGATAACGGCAGAAAACATGCCGCCGTACGTTCGGGTACGCGTCGCCCGCTGAAATCACTTTCCGATATGCTCAACGGAAAAGAAGGTCGTTTCCGCCAGAACCTGCTGGGCAAACGCGTCGATTATTCTGCGCGTTCGGTGATCGTAGTGGGTCCGGAATTAAAAATGTATGAATGCGGTATTCCCAAGATGATGGCAACGGAACTGTTCAAACCGCACCTGATCCATGAATTGCTGGTCCGCGGTCTTGCCGGAACGGCAAAGGTTGCCAAGAGCATGGTCGAACAGTATGATCCGGAAGTCATGAATCTGCTCGAATATGTGGTCAAAGACCATCCGGTGCTTCTAAACCGTGCACCGACCCTTCACCGTCTAGGCATTCAGGCTTTTCAGCCTATTTTGATCGACGGCAAGGCCATCCGTATCCATCCCCTGGTATGTTCGGCATTCAACGCCGACTTTGACGGGGACCAGATGGCAGTGCATGTCCCGCTTTCCTTTGAAGCGCAGATCGAATCACGTATGCTGATGCTCGCAAGCAACAACATTCTGCATCCCGCACATGGTAATCCCATCTCTATCCCTTCGCAGGATATGGTATTGGGCGCATATTACATCACCCGCGCAAAATCCAATCAGAAAGGTGAAAATTCCGTCTATTACAGTTCGGACGAAGCCCTGCTTGCACTGGATAATGAATGTGTCGCCCTGCATGCGAAGGTTAAGTTGCAGGTGGACGGGAAACTGATTGATACGACCATCGGACGTATTCTTTTCAATTCCATCGTTCCCCGGGAACTACCGTTCTATAACGAACTGATCACCAAAAAGCGGATTGAAAGCATTGTCGGTGAATGTAACCGTCTGGCCGGGATAAACAAAACGGTCGAATTCCTTGACAACCTTAAGGATCTCGGTTTCTCAATGGCAACCCGCTCCGGTCTGTCGATCGGTCTGTCCGATGTTATTATCCCCGATGAAAAATTCAAGATCATTGAAGCTACTGAAAAGAGCATCATTGATATCAATAGTAAACGTAACCGTGGTATCATAACGGAAAATGAACGCTACAATAAGGTTATTGACGCATGGTCAAAAACAACCGATGCCGTTCAGTCCGTTATGAATAAAAAACTGGTTGATGACAACGAAGGGTTCAATCCCTTGTTCATGATGTCCGATTCCGGTGCCCGTGGATCCAAAGACCAGATCAAACAGTTGGCGGGTATGCGCGGGTTGATGAACAAACCCCAGAAAAATGTGGCCGGCGGTACCGGTGATATTATCGAAACCCCGATCACTTCGAACTTTAAAGAAGGTCTGACCGTACTGGAATATTTTATTTCCACACACGGGGCAAGAAAAGGACTTTCCGATACCGCGCTTAAAACCGCGGATGCAGGTTACCTGACCCGTCGTCTGGTTGATGTGGCACAGGATGTGGTCATCAATGAAGAAGATTGTTTTACGATCAACGGTATTCGTGTTGCCTCGCTGAAAGAAGGCGAGAACATTATCGAATTCCTTAAGGAACGAATTGTCGGACGTGTTCTGCAGGAAGACGTGATCGACCCGCTGACCGATGAGGTCATCGCTGAAGTCGGACAATTCGTAGATGAAACCCTTGCGGAAAGAATATCCAACAGTAATGTTGAATCCGTTTATATCCGTTCGGTTCTGACATGTGAAGCCAGGACCGGGGTTTGTGCCAAATGCTACGGCAGAAATCTGGCGACCGATAAACTGGTCAACCTCGGAGAAGCGGTCGGTATCATGGCCGCACAGTCCATTGGTGAACCCGGTACGCAGTTAACCCTGCGGACTTTCCACATTGGTGGAACGGCCAGCCGTATCATTCAGGAATCCCATCAGACTGCCCGTTTTGATGGCCGTGTGGAATTTTCTGAAAATCTGCAGATATCCGAAAATGACCTCAGGATCGCACTGGTCCGGAATGGGAAGATATCCATTATCGACGATGATAACCGGAATCTGATCTCCTATACCGTGCCGCAGGGAGCGAAGGTCAATGTCAAAGAAGGCGACCGTGTCGATCCCGATACGATCCTCTATGACTGGGATGCCTACAATGAACATATCATCTCGCGTTACGACGGTAAGGTCGAATTTATCGATCTGATCGAAGGTGTTACCTATGACGAGGTTACCGATACTTCCGGTTATATGGAATGGCAGATCATTGCTTCCAAAGACCGTGAAAAGACCGCACGTATCGCAATTCTGAATGACGCCGGTGAAATGATCGGTAAACCCATTGCATTGCCCGAGAACAGTTCTTTGCTGGTCAAACGCGGCGATAAGGTCATTCAGGGACAGGCAATGGCCAAACGTTCAAAGGAGAGTGCGCGAAGCAACGATATTACCGGTGGTCTCCCCCGGGTATCCGAACTTTTTGAAGCCCGTGATCCGAGTAATGAGGCGGTGGTATCGGAAGTTGACGGACATGTACGCTTTGATAAATTGCAGCATGGTATCCAGACGATCCGTATTACCAACGAACTTGGAGAAGTGTACACATATAAGATCCCGAAGGGGAAGCACATATTGGTACACGAAGGCGATTATATTCGTTCGGGTGATCCGATCTGTGACGGGGCTATCCCGCCACGCAAGATCCTGAAGATCCTCGGAGTCAAAGAAGTACAGAAACATCTGCTTAACGAGATACAGCATGTGTACCGTCTCCAGGGAGTGCGTATCAACGATAAGCACATTGAGGTCATCGTACGTCAGATGCTGCAAAAGGTTGAGATCAATGATCCCGGTGATACGGAATTCCTTGTTGGAGACCGCGTCAGCCGCCAGGAAGTACAGGCTGAGAATGATAAGCTCTTTGATATGGTCGTGATCAGCGATGCCGGCGATACGGCCCTGGTCGAAGGGAATGTCTACCCGAAACAAATGGTCAAAGATGACAATGCGCGCCATAAAGCGGCGGATAAGCGTCCCGCAAAGACGAAACCCGCACGTCCTGCAACCTATGACCCCTTGCTTCTGGGTATTACACGTGCTTCTTTGAATACGGAAAGCTTCCTTTCCGCAGCTTCTTTCCAGGAAACGACTCGCGTCCTGACCGATGCGGCCATATCCGGGAAAGTCGATACCTTAAGCGGCTTGAAAGAGAATATCATTATCGGCAGAATGATCCCGGCAGGGACCGGAATGAGCAAATACGAAAGATTGAAGGTCAAAGACCCTGAATATGATAAGCTCCCCGAAGAAAAGGAAAACGAAGTCGCCGAGATCCCAGAGATCGAAGAACTGATGAGCACACCTGCCGAATAATGGTCCGTTAATTATGACCCGAAACGCCCTGATTTATCGGGGCGTTTTTTTGTTCGGGAAGGATCGGCGGGAAAGGCTGAACAGCAGTCACACCGGACAGTGGAAATAAGTAAAAAAAACGCTTGAAAAATCAAACAAAAACTTGCATTGGAGATGAACAAACATTATCTTACTGAGCTTTTGTGAAAATTGGAGAAGAATATTTATGCCTACGATCAATCAGTTAGTGCGGCAAGGTAGAAAAAAAATCGTAAAGAAGAACAAAGTACCTGCCCTGAACGCAAATCCGCAAAAGCGCGGAGTATGCACCCGCGTCTATACAACGACGCCAAAGAAACCGAACTCAGCGTTACGGAAAGTTGCGCGTGTTCGCCTGACAACAGGCACGGAAGTTACCGCATACATCCCGGGAGAGGGTCATAACCTTCAGGAGCACTCGATCGTGCTTATTGAAGGGGGTCGTGTAAAGGACCTTCCCGGCGTCCGCTACCATATCATCAGAGGCACACTGGATACCGCCGGTGTGGAAGGTAGACGGCAGAGTCGATCACGTTACGGCGCGAAGCGGCCGAAATCTTAATCGTGGAGAGAATGATTTATGTCTAGAAGGAATAAGCCACCCAAACGCGACGTATTACCCGATCCGAAGTTCAAATCGAAAGTTGTGACGAAATTCATCAACAATCTGATGGAAGAGGGTAAAAAAGGTATTGCCGAACAGATCATGTATGATGCGATCCAGGTGCTTGACGAACAATCCGGCGGAAAAGGCCTTGAGGTTTTTCAAAAAGCATTGGATAACGTAGCGCCCGTGCTGGAGATCAAATCCAAGCGGATTGGCGGTGCGACCTATCAGGTACCCGTTGAAGTCCGTCGTGACCGTCGATACGCTCTTGCAATGCGCTGGATCATTGCATATTCGAAGACACGCTCAGGCAATACGATGGCAAACAAATTGGCTTCTGAATTGATGGCCGCATCGAAGAACGAAGGGTCGTCCATTAAGAAGAAAGAAGATATGCACAGAATGGCGGAAGCGAACAGAGCATTTGCTCACTTTGGCCGTTAAGAACAGGAAGAGTAATACGTGGCTGTAGATCTCTCAAAATTGCGGAATATCGGAATTATGGCTCATATTGACGCCGGTAAAACGACGACAACGGAGCGTATTATTTATTATACCGGAACTTCGCACCGTTTGGGAGAAGTGCATGAAGGCACTGCGGTCATGGATTGGATGGAACAGGAAAAGGAACGCGGTATTACGATCACATCGGCCGCCACCACCTGCAACTGGGCAAAGCACAGGATCAATATCATTGATACCCCCGGCCATGTTGATTTTACGGCCGAAGTCGAACGTTCACTGCGCGTCCTTGACGGAGCCGTTGCATTGTTTTGTGGTGTCGGTGGGGTTGAGCCCCAATCGGAAACGGTCTGGAAGCAGGCAAACACCTATCATGTTCCGCGTATCGCATTTGTCAATAAGATGGACCGTTCCGGTGCGGATTTCTATCATGTGCTTGATATGATTCGCAAGCGTCTCGGTGCCAATCCGCTGCCTGTTTTTATTCCCATCGGTGCCGGCGACATGTTCACCGGTATTATTGATCTCATAAACAACCGATCTATTTTGTATAAAGATGAAACCCTGGGTATGGAATTCGAATACGGACCCATCCCGAAAGATATGGCCGAAAAGGTCGAAGAATACCGTTATCATCTTATTGAAGAGATCGCTTCCTATGATGACAGTCTGCTGGAAAAGTATCTCGAAGGGAAAGAGCTGACAGAGAAAGAGCTCAAGCGGGCTATCCGCATCGGAACGATCAAGGGTGACATTATTCCCATTCTTGCCGGTTCGGCATTTAAGAACAAGGGTATTCAGGAATTGCTGAATGCGGTTGTCGATTATCTTCCTTCCCCGCTCGATATTCCCGACATTACCGGTACATCGCCGAAAAGCGGAAAAGAAGAAGTCCGCAAATCGGATGAAAACGCCCCGTTCAGTGCACTGGCGTTCAAGATCATGACCGATCCTTATGTCGGTCGTTTAACCTATCTGCGTATTTATAGCGGACAGGTCTTATCGGGGCAGTATATGATGAACCCGGAAACCGGAAAGCGTGAGCGATTCGGGCGCATTCTGAAAATGCACGCGAACAAACGTGAAGATCTTCAGGAAGCACATGCGGGAGATATCATTGCGGTCGTCGGATTCAAGAATACACGTACGGGGCATACGCTTTGCGATGAAAAACACCAGATCCTTCTTGAAGAAATGCATTTCCCGAGCCCGGTGATCAATGTATCGATCGAACCGGCCAGTAAGGCCGACCAGGATGCCCTGACCGATGGTCTGGTAAAACTGGCAGATGAAGATCCGACCTTCCAGGTCAAATACGATGAATCGACAGGACAAACGATCATCTGGGGAATGGGCGAACTGCATCTGGATATAATTGTTGACCGACTTCGCCGTGAATTCAAGGTAAATGCGCATGTCGGCAAACCGCAGGTTGCCTATAAAGAGACCATTACCAAATCTGCACGTATTGACGAGATATTTAAGAAACAGACCGGAGGTAAGGGTCAATATGCCCGTGTGGTCATTGAAGTTGAGCCGGCTGAAAAAGGACAGGGTTTTACTTTTGTCAATAAGATCGTTGGCGGTGTGATCCCCAAAGAATATATTCCCGCGGTATCCCGCGGTATACAGGATGCCTCCAAAACAGGTGTGTTAAAGGGGTATCCGATCGAAGATGTTAAAGTCACGCTCATTGACGGTGCGTACCACCCGGTGGACTCATCGGAGATGGCGTTTAAAGTAGCCGGTAGTTTGGCGTTCAGGAATGCAGTTAAAAAAGCTGGCGCCATTTTGCTCGAACCGATCATGTCGCTCGAAGTGATCCTGCCGGAAGAATATTTAGGTGATGTAATGGGTGACATCACCTCAAGAAGGGGCCAGATAAAAGGTATGGTCCCGCGTAACGATGCCCAGGTCTTGAATGCCGATGTTCCGTTGATCGGAATGTTCGGTTATGCCACAGACTTGCGATCGATCACCCAGGGAAGGGCGGTGTTCTCAATGCAATTTGATCATTATTCACCTGCCCCCGCAAGTGTTGCGGAAAAAGTTAATTAAGTGAAACAAAGGAGTATTTCACATGGCAAAAGCAAAATATGAACGCACGAAACCGCACGTGAACGTAGGAACGATCGGTCACGTGGATCACGGTAAGACGACGTTGACGGCAGCGATCACG
>Ga0334888_1000395_pt1 | contig 71031 bp, 67 predicted proteins | sample GraSluR1_MG_FD_207227 | JGI IMG/M metagenome (GOLD analysis project Ga0334888, IMG submission 207227) | Sludge microbial communities from methane-producing bioreactor in Wageningen University, Netherlands - Granular Sludge_3_08-R1 | ecosystem: Engineered > Bioreactor > Anaerobic > Unclassified ... | reverse complement strand
GTGATCGACTATAGCGTTGATGATAAACAAATTGTCACACAGATTCAAACAAGACTTGGATCTATGAGCTTTCACACCACCTCTCGATATACCTTTGCTTTAGGCAACGAGGGTCAGAGACAATTAATCTTTGAGACGAAGGGGACCGGCATGGCATCCTGGGGCCTCTTTCAATCCCCCATTAAAGGAGATGACGGAGCGTTTATTTCTTCTGAAACAGCAGGGCTTGGGAACATTTCCTTCTATAATAAGCGTTGACAAAAGCCGAAGGCCCTATTATATGTGTTAACCTAGGCCTTTTGGTCTGTTAGGAGTATATTGCATGGAACATGCCAAAGCTTTGATCATTGTCGAGTCGCCTACCAAGGCGAAAACCATTTCAAAATTTCTTCCCTCCGACTGCAAGGTGGTTGCAAGCAAGGGCCATATTCGTGACCTTCCGGAAGACCGCATGGCAATTGATGTCGAGAAGGGTTTTACGTGTGAATATCAGGTGGTTTCAGGCAAGGAATCATTGATCAAGGAGTTGAAAAGCAATCTTAAGCAGGCCCAAAGACTATTGTTGGCAACTGATGAGGACCGTGAGGGAGAGAGTATCTCCTGGCATTTGCTTCAGGTGCTCAAACCGAAAGTTCCCTATCAGCGGATGGTTTTTCATGAAATTACCAAGAGTGCCATCACCAAGGCACTTGAACAGGGAAGAGATCTAGATGAAAACCTGGTTCAGGCACAAGAAGGAAGAAGGGTTGTCGATAGGTTGTACGGCTATACGCTCAGCCCGACGTTGTGGAAGAAGCTCTCAAACAAGAAGCTCTCTGCCGGACGAGTGCAATCGGTAGGGCTTCGCTTGACCGTTGAACGGGAACGCTTAAGAATTGAGTACAAGCAAAACACGTATTTCGATGCGAAGGCGGTTCTGATCAATTCCTCAAACCAGAGCTTTGAGGCAAAGCTTACAAAGTACCAAGAGCAACAAATAGCCACCAGCAAGGATTTCGATTCGACTACCGGTATCTATAAAGGTAAGAAAGAGACGTTGCTGCTAAAGCGAGAGCAGGCGCTGGCAGTGGTCAAGCAATTGTCCAGTGAACGTTTTGTTGTGGATGACATCCAGACAAAACCCTTTGTTACCAGACCTTCGATACCTTTTACCACCAGCACATTACAGCAGGACGCCATCAAGAAATTACATATAAGCGCCTCTGATACGATGAGAATTGCTCAAAAGCTCTACGAGAATGGCTTGATAACCTACATGCGTACCGACAGCCCTTCTCTCAGCCAGGAAGGAACCCAGGCTTCAAGGGTGCTGGTTGAGCAACTCTACGGTAAAGAATACCTCAGTTCATCTCCTCGATACTTTGCTGCAAAGAACGCATCAGCCCAGGAGGCGCATGAAGCGATCAGGCCTGCAGGAGAGCGTTTTCTTCTTCCTTCGGAAACATCATTAACAGGAAAGGAACTTGCCCTGTATGAATTGATTTGGAAACGGACGCTGGCCAGCCAGATGGCGGAGGCGAGAAAGGCTACTACTACAGTCAAAATTGTAGCCGGCGATGGGGAGTTTACAGCTACAGGGACACAAATCTTGTTTCCAGGCTTTTTAAGAGCTTATGTAGAAGGTTCTGATGATCCTGATGCTGCCTTGGATGACAAGGAAACCTTGTTGCCTCCGCTCAAGCTACAGGAGCATTGCCCCTTACAGCAATTGCAGGAAATAGAGCACCAGACCAAGAGCCCTGCGCGCTTTACTGAAGCTTCCTTGGTACAGGAGCTTGAAAAAAGAGGGATAGGTAGGCCGAGTACCTATGCAACAATCATCAAGACGCTAGTTGATCGCAAGTATGTCGTAAAGGAAGGCTCTGCGTTGGCACCTACCTTTATGGGATTTGCTGTCTGCCAGTTCTTGGAAACCAATTTTTCTCAGTTTGTCGATTATGACTTCACCTCCATGATGGAGACTAACTTGGATAAGATAGCAACAGGAGAACTCGACAAGGTTACGTTCCTCTCTGACTTTTTCCACGGCAGTGAGGGGTTGGAAAACCAGAATGCATTACAGTTGCAGTTGGACAACAAGGTGATTTCAAAAACATTGAAGCTCCCTCAGATCAGCGAGGATAATCCTGTAATGATCGGACCCTACGGACCCTATGTGATTGATGACAAAGAGCAGTTCATCTCCCTGCCTATTACATGGCTTCCCGGTACTGTCACCGATGATGAAGTCAAGCAGCTTATTGCAGAAGGAAAGAAGAAGGTGCCAGCGGTCGAACTGGGTGCTGGTCCTGTAAAGGGAGAGCCGGTCAAGTTGCTCACCGGTCGTTTCGGACCTTATTGGCAAGAAGGCGATGGTAAGGATGCAAAACGAGCATCGATTCCCAAATGGGTGCAGGATGCCCAAAAGAGTGAAGACCTCACTCTTGCTTCTCGCTATCTTGCGCTTCCAAGAATACTAGGACATGATGAAGAAGGAAATGAAGTGCTTGCCAATAAGGGAAAATATGGCCCGTACATTGTTTGCGGCAAGAAGACACGTAATTTGCTCAAGAATGATAAGGACCAGCAGTTGTTTTCTATAACCTTGGAAGAAGCTCTTGCCCTTTTGGCAAAGGAACCTGAAAAGGACAAGGCAAGGAAAACAGGATCAAAAGCCGCCAAGGCCTCGGTCATAAAGGAACTGGGGGTGTTTGAAGGCGATACGATTGCTTTGGCCGATGGCCGCTATGGTTTATATCTGAAAGTGGGCAAGAAAAATATTGCATTGCCTGCTGAGTATAAGAAGGATGAGGCGAAAGCCAGCTCCCTTGGGCAGGAGGAAGCCATAGCCATAATTCGTTCAAAGCGCGAAAAGGAATAAAAAATTACAAATATGGCAAAATTTATGAGAAATCGTCCTGTTCAGAGGCGAGTGGAAACAATTACCAGTGATAATGTGCTGGATGTACTTTGCTCGGAATTCAACCTCAACAAGGAGAAAATCTCAAGTATCCTCAGAAGTGTGGGAATTGCCTTGGATGGTTCGAATCGGGTAAGCGAGATGCCTCTGTATCGGGAGGTCATCACCTGTAAAATAGGCGATTGCTCTCGCTACACCCATGCTGATGAAGCATATCTTTTGTTGTTGGACGAACAACTGAGATCTTTTGATGAGATTTATGTTGATACTGCACCAATCATACAGGAGGATTGGTTTTTATACTTTGTATGTGATGCTGAACCAATCTTGAAGCGAAGGAAAAAGAAGTTGATTGTCCTGGAAAAGACCCTTGAAGAACTTCATGGTCTTAAGGACAATCTTGAAAAGGACAAAGAGGTTCGTATCCGCTCGACGATCAGGCCGGATATGTTACGGCTTTTGGCACGCAAAGGAATCGTCAGAATCGGCGATACCGGAAGCAGGGGAATAGCCGACGATCATCTGGTTACCCTCTTTGAACAAGTCGGACAGAACAAAAACCTCTTGCTTGTCACCCAGGACAGAGGGTTGAGCGAACGGATAGTTCGTCTTGCCCAGAAGCTTGAGCAGGAAGTGGTTGCCCATAGAAGACCTCGGCCTTGGTATAAAAAACTCTTCTCTCGCGGCAATGGCACTGCCGATGAGTTGCTGTCTCACAGGATGGTTGCCTGCAAGCTGGTGGATGGTGGAAAACTCAAACGATGTTATATCTGTCCTGAATGTGACGAGAGTTATTACGATGATCTGCACGCATGTGAAGGAATGGTCCTCTGTGGAAGCTGTTATCTCAAGCTGAAGGAACAGGAAGCAAGACAGGTGGCACAGAACAAGCTCAAGCGTGAAGCCGAACTTAAGATGGAAGAAGAGAGGCAACGAAAACTGGAGGAAGAAGAGCAACGTCTTGAACAAGAACGTTCTCGCGATACGGTGGAGAACCGAGTCAGGCAACTACAGAAAAAAGTATTGCGTATACTTTTGGTTGCCTCAGCTTCTGTGTTGCTTCTGATTATCTTGTTGCTGATCATGTTTTAACAACCGATCGATGTGTAAGACAAGAGGCTGTCGGAGATTCCGACAGCCTCTTCAGTGCCCCTGGCGCGATTCGAACGCACGACCCTTTCCTTAGGAGGGAAATGCTCTATCCAGCTGAGCTACAGGAGCAAATGCAAGGACGATACTACCGTAAATAGTGGTGGTGTGCAAGGGGCGGGGTGTAATTTCGACCTTTGTAGAGGAATTTGGAAAATTTTCAAATTGCTCTGGTTAATTGTTGCATAAATATACTAGTTATTGTATAACCTAGACAATGTTCTACATTTTTCTTTTCTCTTATGTCTCGAACACTATTTGGAGGTACCAAAGATGAAAAAAAGCCTGTTTGTTTTGATGGCCATTCTGCTTGTGCTCACACCTGCTTTGTTTGCACAGGGGTCTAGTGAGGCTGCCAGCCCAAAAGTTGGATTTATCGGTCCCATGACCGGTGACTATGCCAACTATGGAGTATTGAGCAATAACTCTGCCATGTTTGCTATAGAGCAGCTGAACGCCAAGGGCGGAATTGCTGGAAAAGTCCGTGTAACTCTGGTTACCGAGGATTCCGAAGGCAGTGTCGAGAAGGGTCTTTCCTCAATTGAGAAGCTCTCCTCTGCAGATAGGATTGTCGGTTTGATCGGTCCTGTTTTTACCGGTGTCAGCTTTGCAGTCGGTGAACGCGTTCAGAATGAAGGCATTGTCATGATCAGTCCTTCCGCCACCCATGCCGACATCACAAGCATTGGTGATTATGTCTTCAGAACTGTCGTGTCTGATGGCTTGCAGGGAGAAGTTGCTGGTCGTTATTTCAGAGAAGTGCTCGGGTACAACACCATTGGAGTGCTTTATGCAAAGAATGACTATAGCCAGGGACTCTACGAAGGTATGACCGCTTCTTTTGAAGAGGTTGGTGGCAAAGTAACCATTGCTGAATCCTTCAATGTCGGCGACAAGGATTTTAAGACCCAGTTGACAAGAATCCGCAGCGCTCGTCCAGAAGCAATCTATATTCCAAACTACACTGCAGAGATGGCTCAGATTCTTGAACAGGCTTCCCAGCTTGGCATGAGAATTCCGTTCCTCTCCTGTGATGGATTCTCCAATCCTGAGATTTATAATCTCGCTGGAGCATTCACTGATGGAGTTATCTATGTTGGTCCTGCAAAAGTAAAGGAAAGTCCGGCATTCAACAAGTTTGTTGCTGATTACACTGCTAAGTTCGGTGTTGGTCCCGACAGTTTTGCCATTAATGCATATGATGGGACAAACATTCTTCTTGCCGCCATGGAGAAGGTGTACAACCAAACCGGTAAGTTTGACCGCAAAGCGATTCGCGACGCAGTTGCTGCAACGAAAGACTATCCTGGTGTATCAGGGGTGATCAATTTTGCTGATAATGGTGACTTGGTAGCCTATCAGGGGCTGTACAAGGTCAATAAGACCACTCCTGAATATTTGGGGACCTTCACTGTTGTCGATGGTAAGCTTGTTCAGATCGACTAAGGTCAAAAATCCCGGTCTTGCGGGAAAGGGGAGGACCGGTGTTGTTTACACCGGTCTTTTTATGTTATCGTTTTTTCCAGTTCTCGTACGAAGGAGAGTTCATCGTGGGAATTGCTGAATTTTTCCAACATTTTATGAATGGCCTGACGCTCGGTGGTATCTATGCCTTGATCGCCCTTGGGTACACGATGGTATACGGCATTCTGAAATTTATCAACTTCGCCCATGGTGACGTCTTAATGGCAGGTGCCTATGTAGGGTTGTTTGCATTCAACGCACTCAGAGGCGATGCAAATCTTGGTCTATGGACCTTGGTTGCGTTCTTCTTGGCAATGCTGATAAGCATGGTTTTCAGTGCTACGCTTGGAATGACCATTGAGCGGATTGCCTACAAGCCGCTTAGAAAGGCGACAAGACTGGCTCCGCTGTTGAGTGCAATCGGTGTATCATTCATTCTTTCCAACAGTGCAGCTTGGATGTTCGGGACGCACTCCCGAAAGTTTGACTATCCATTTGACAATACCCCGATTCATATCGGTGATGTGGTTATTACCCCGCACCAAATTTTAATTCTGACTGTTTCATTGGCCATGATGCTGATCCTCAAGTTGTTTATTGATAAAACACGGATGGGAAAAGCCATGAGAGCAACCAGTCTTGACCAAGGGACAGCGATGCTCATGGGTATCAATGTAAACCGTGTAATCAGTCTTACCTTTGCCATTGGAAGTGCTTTGGCCGCTGTAGGAGGTATTCTGATAGCCTTGGATTTCAAGGTGTATGCAACGATGGGAACCATGACAGGGCTGAAAGCCTTTGTTGCAGCGGTCGTCGGAGGCATCGGGAATATCAGCGGGGCTATGTTCGGAGGAATCCTGCTTGGGCTCTTGGAGACCTTTGGTGTCGCGATTTTTGGCATACCCACTGGCTTGAAAGATACCATTGCCTTTGGTGTTCTCATCCTCATCCTCTTGGTCAAGCCTGAAGGACTCTTCGGCAAGGTCGAAAAGGAGAAAGTATAATATGTTCAACTTCTTTCTGCTTATCTTGATTTATTCAGGCATCTACGCATTGATGGCTATCGGACAGAATGTCATCACCGGCTATGGTGGGATGCTCAGTCTTACTCAGGCAGGTTTTTTTGCCATTGGAAGCTATGCTACTGCAATCCTTGCAACAAGGTATGGGTTTTCTTTCTGGGCTACTTTGCCTGTTGCCGTATTGATAAGTGCCTTTTTCGGCTTTCTTATTGGTCTTCCCACCCTTAGGTTGAAAGGTGATTATCTTGCTATAGCCACCTTGGGCTTTGGTGAGATTGTTCGTAATGTACTGAACAATTGGGATTCCTTGACCAATGGACCTATGGGGATACAGCGTATCCCGATGCCCGATTTGTTCGGTTTTACCATCAACCCCTACCGAAAGTATGCCTTCTTGGTAATGGTTTTTGTATTTGTTGGTATTGCATATTTCCTCTTTCAAAGGCTCGCCCGTTCCAGAATGGGTAGGGCTCTGACTGCAATCCGTGAAGATGAGATTGCAGCCCAAGCCATGGGTATCAACATTACCAAGTACAAGGTATATGCATTTGTACTTGGGGCTTCTGTTGCCGGTGTGGCAGGATCTTTGCAAGCTGTGTTCACGCTTTCTGTAACACCCACGACCTATACCTTCATGGTTTCAGTGATGGTGTTGTGCATGGTTGTTCTTGGTGGAATGGGAAATTTCAAAGCTTCAATACTGGGAGCTTTCCTAATTCAGTTCATCAGTTACTTTCCTCAGTTAACAGGGCTTTCGAGTGTCATTCCGGCCCAGTTTAAACAAATTCTGTTTGGTTTAATCTTGGTTGTTATGATGATTTGGCGACCACAGGGAATTCTCGGAAGAGAGCAGACACGATATAGGAAACGAGCTGTGTCAAGCAAAGGAGGTGGAAAATGATAGTATTGGAAACCAACCAATTGACCAGAGCTTATGGTGGCGTTGTAGCTATCAACAAGGTGGATTTTTCAGTCGAGAGTGGCTTGATTACCGGTCTTATCGGTCCTAATGGGGCAGGAAAAACCACTCTTTTCAACAATATGACCGGACTCGATGTTCCTTCATCAGGGAAGGTCTGGTTCAACAAGAAGGAAATTACCGGTACCCCGGCACATAAGATATGTCGGATGGGTATTGCCCGTACTTTTCAGAATATCCGCCTTTTCAAGGAATTGACGGTGGTAGAGAATGTCATGATCGGCCGTCACTTCAAAACAGGCAAACACGAATCCAAGGGAAGATTTCTTCATGCGATAAACAGCTATGTGATGCTCAAGCAAGAAGAAGAGCTCATCTATGAGCGAGCGCTCGATTGGCTCGAGTTTTTCGGCATGGAAGGTATGAAAAATGAACTGGCTAAGAACCTTCCTTATGGTAGGCAAAGGGAACTGGAGATAGCCAGAGCGTTGGCTACAGACCCTAAGTTGCTCTTCTTGGATGAGCCGGCTGCGGGCATGAATCCACAGGAAACCGATCACCTCATGGCGACCATCAGAAAGATTCGCGATTTGGGTATTACTGTGGTTCTGATTGAGCATGATATGAAGTTGGTGATGAATATCTGTGACACCATCACTGTCCTGAATTATGGACAGAAACTGGCCCAAGGTACCCCAAAAGAAATCAAGAACAACAGTAGCGTCATCGAAGCCTATCTTGGAAAGGAAGAAGAATGAAAGAGTTGCTTAGTATTGATGACATAAGTGTTTCGTATGGAAATATCAAGGCGTTGAAAAATGTCAGCATGCATGTCAATGAGGGTGATATCGTCTGTCTCATTGGTGCGAATGGCAGTGGTAAGTCGACATTGCTCAAAGCTATCGTGGGACAGGAACCTCTGGTCAATGGATCGATTACCTATGATGGAGAAGAGATTTGCCGTGCAAAAAGTGCTGTTGAGAAAGGTTTTCGAAGAACTCGTACCTTGACAACTGATTTGATTGCCGCAAAGGGAATAGCTTTGGTTCCTGAAGGCAGGCGTGTTTTTGCGGACATGACTGTTGAGGAAAACCTGGATATGGGAGCTTTCTTGGTGAGAGACCCCGCTCTTATAGCTGAACGTAAAGAAGCAATGTATGATTTTTTTCCTATTCTTGGTGCGAGAAGAAGGCAGAAGACGCGTTCTCTCAGTGGAGGAGAGCAACAGATGATGGCCATAGCTCGCGCTTTGATGAGCGGTCCTCGTCTGATTTTGCTCGATGAACCAGGATTGGGGCTGGCTCCTTTGGTTATTGCCGATATTTTTGAAAAGATTGACTTGATCAATAAGCAGGATAATGTAACAGTCTTCTTGGTGGAACAAAATGCACGGATGGCTTTGAAGGCTTCCACTGAAGGGTATGTCATGGAGAACGGAAGAATTGTCCTCAGCGACGCCTCAGCCTCTCTTTTGGAGAATGAAAAGGTCCGAGCGGCATATCTTGGGGAATAATCACTGGAAATTATGACCAGCTTGAATTATAGTTAGCGTAGATGGTAGTGAGGAGATTCATATGATTATCGAACGAAGAATGACACGCAACCCTGTTACCGCTACACCGGATATGTCGATAGCTGAGGCTTCAAATCTGATGAAACAGGAAAAAGTGCATCGGCTTCCTGTTTTAGACAAAGAGAAGAGGCTTGTCGGCATCATCACTGAAAAAGATATTTTGTATGCTACGCCTTCTCCGGCAAGCAGTCTTTCCATACATGAGATGGCCTATCTGCTCAGTAAGCTCACAGTGAAAAAGCTTATGAGTAAGAATGTAGTTACCATCACCAAGGATACTACTGTAGAGGAAGCTGCCCGCATGATGGTCGACCAAGATTTATCCAGTCTTCCTGTGCTTGAAGGTGATAAACTGATAGGTATTGTTACAAAAAGTGATATGTTCAAGATTCTGCTCGAACTTTTCGGAGCACGTCATTTTGGGGTGCGGGTCTCTTTCGTCGTAGAGGATAAACCAGGAACCATTGCGAGAATCAGCCAAGCTTTGAGTGAGGACGGGATTGACATCATCACCTTTGGTACGTTCATGGGTACTGATCCGACAAATGCCATCTGTACCATCAAGGTTCAAGGCGCCCCCATAAGCAGAATTGTTGAACTGATTAAACCCTTCGTGTCACAGTTATTGGATGTCAGGGAGGTTTGAGTGCCAAAAAAGAAGAAAATAAAGGCCTCAGAGAAGCAAAAGACGGCTGGTGACAGCCGTCTTGACGTTCCCTCTGATGCCTATTTGCCATTTAAGGATATCACTACGGTAGTTCCCCAGAAGCTCAAGGCCAAACAACCAACACCGGTCAAAAAAGCAGTTGTGCAACGCAAAGAACCGATTGTACTTGGTTTTGATCCAAAAGCAAATTTCGGGGATATTTTATCAACTTGGGAGAAGACCGGTGAGCTTGGTGGTGTAACCAAGCGAATGAAAAGCCATAGTGAGGTCAAGGTCCAAAAGACCTTTGAAGAGATTCTTTCTCAGTGGGAAGCTGAAAAAGGGGCTGAAAAACTGCAAAAGGCAGAACCAGAATTACAAAAGAGCAAAGCATACAGCCCAACGAAGGATTTTGGTTCTTTGCTTGAGCAGTTTGAGCAAGCTTCTCCTAAGAAAAAAACTTCTCCTGTTGGAAAAAGTGAGTCTTCTGCTAAAAAGGAAGCTCCTCTCAAACCCTCAAAGCAGATGGAAGATGCTCTTATTGAGAAGGATGAGCTGGATCAGCAGCGGGATGCCTCAGTGAGTTGGACCTTTGCTGATACTTATCGGCAATGGAGTGCCGTATCTGACGAGGAAGAGGCCATACGAAAGGCACAAAAAGAGAAGTCCAGAACAAAACAGCAAGAGTTCTCAATTAGTGCACTGCGTGCCATGGAGCCTCAGGCTAGCCTTGACTTACACGGAATGAAAGTGTTGGAAGCAGAGAAGGCTTGCGCCGATTTTCTGCAAAGTTCAAAACAAAACCGCTTGGTAAAGATTGCGATTATTACCGGAAAAGGTTTGCACAATGACAAAGGGTATTCTCTTCTTAAAGAAGCAGCACTGAGTCAAATTCGATTGAGCAATGTGGTCACAGAAGCCTACACCCCAAAAGCTTGCCATGGCGGCAGTGGGGTGATTTGGATTATCTTGAAACGATCCTGAATACACGACAAGAGGCCGGTATCTTACAAGATTCCGGCCTTCGTTCTCTTTATGAGCTTGTTAGCGTTCGCGGTAGATTATGCGACCCTTGGTCAAATCATACGGGGAGAGTGCCACACGCACAGTATCTCCAGGAACAATCCTGATATAGTGCTTGCGCATTTTGCCCGAAAGATGGGCAAGGATGACATGTTGATTCTGTAGTTCCACACGGAACATGGTATTGGGAAGAGCCTCTCGTACGACACCTTCCACTTCGATTGCTTCTTCTTTGGCCACAAATCCTCCATATATCTGCTTAAAAGCTAGGAAATTATAGGCACTAGCTTGTAATGTGTCAACACAATGCTACCCGATGAAAATATCCCAATAGCCTTTCAGGAAGATTCCTAGGATGATTGCTGGAAGAAAATACTTGAAATATATGCGAAGAGTTTTTGGGAACTTGAGGCCGTTTCCTTGGTCGGCTTCAGCAATAAAACTATCCCATCCCCATCCGTATTTATAGGTACAGTAAATAGTAAAAAATAATGAACCAAGAGGGAGCAGTGTGGAGCTCACAATAAAATCCTCGAGATCGAGCACTCCGCTGCCACTGCCGAATGGCTCAAAACCTGACCAAAGATTAAATCCGAGAATACAAGGAATGCTTAACAAAATAATGAGAAATCCATTGATGATGGTAGCTTTCTGCCTGCTTGTTCCCTTGATGTCAATCCAGAAACTGATGATGTTCTCAAAGACTGCTATCAATGTACTCAAGGCTGCAAAACTCATGAACATGAAGAAAAGAATGCCCCAGAAGCGACCTCCCGCCATCTGGTTGAAAATATTGGGCAAGGTGATGAAGATCAAGGAGGGGCCTGCATCAGGTTGTACGCCAAAGGCAAAAGCCGCAGGGAATATGATCAATCCACTGCACAGTGCCACAAACGTATCCAAACCGATGATTCTGACCGCTTCTCCTGTGAGTCTGTGCTCTTTTCCGATATACGATCCAAAAATAGAGATGGAGCCGATACCGAGGCTCAGGGTAAAGAACGCCTGTCCCATTGCAGCATAGATTGCCTCGAATATTCCATTTTCAACCATATGAGAGAAGTCAGGGACAAGATAGAAGCGTAGGCCTGCAGAGCCTCCCTCAAGCAACATGCTGTTCAGTGCGAGCAATATCATCAAGGCTAATAGTCCAAGCATCATGTACTTTGTAATTTTCTCCACCCCTCCTTGCAACCCTTTGGCAACTGGAAGGAGCCCTAAAATAACTGCGAGAACCATCCATGCCCCCATCGAAACTGGGTTTTGAAGCATTGAACCGAATAAGGCTCCGACACCCGGTGCATCGAGATTGGCAAAAGATCCTCTTGCTGCATGATAGAAGTAAGACAGCAACCAACCGGTGATTGTTGTGTAGAACATAAGAAGCACGTAGTTTCCGATGATCGCAAGTTTTCCATAAACATGCCAAATTTTCTTCTGAGGTGTCAGGGTCTCAAAGGCGAGGCCGATGTTTTGTTTGCTTGCCCGTCCTATGGAAAGCTCCATCACCATCACAGGAAGACCCAGTATTATCAAGAAGAGCACATACAAAAATACAAATGCGGCCCCCCCGTATCGACCTGTGATAAAGGGAAAACGCCATACATTCCCTAGTCCAATTGCACACCCTGCCGAAAGCAAGATGAATCCAAGCCTGCTCGCTAATGTTTCACGTGGTTTGACTGCACTCATACTACTTGAAGAATCTCTCTTTTTACTGATTTTGTTTCTTTCAGAAATGAAACAACCACGATATTCTAAGGCAGTATAGTGTGAAATTGCAACAGAAATTTGTAAATAGAGTGTGATGCGTTGACAGAACAGCCTCTCGAAGGCACTATACAAAGTATCATTGCATGCAAAGAGGTAATTGAAATGGCGAGTACAAGGGCGTTGCAAGCGTATTTAGCTAAGGCGAAGGAAATTGACGAGGTAATGGTTGCCTATACAGCGGCATTATCCCAGATAGCGGATGTAGAACCCTCTATCGCAGGGAGGATCGTTAATGAATTGAAAGATCAGCGGACACATCTCAAATTGATTGCGAGTGAAAACTTTTCTTCTATTGCCTCACAACTGGCCATGGGAAACCTGTTGACGGACAAGTACAGTGAGGGCTTTGCCTATCATCGCTTCTATGCCGGATGTGACAATGTTGATGCCATTGAGAAGGCAGCTTGTGATTATGCCTGCTCCCTTTTTGGTGCGGACCATGCGTATGTACAGCCTCACAGTGGAGCCGATGCCAACTTGGTTGCCTATTGGGCAATTCTCAATGCAAAGATACAGGTCCCTACGCTACAAGAGCTGGGTATCACCAATCCAAGCGACCTCAGCCGTGAACAGTGGGATGTTGTGCGCGAGAAGCTTGGCAATCAGAAACTTCTTGGATTGGATTACTATTCAGGAGGACATCTCACTCACGGATATAGACAAAACATCTCAGCACAGATGTTTGACGCATACACCTACGCAGTTGACCAAGAGACTGGACTTTTGGATTACGATCATATACAAGAGTTGGCGCAACAAATCAAACCGCTGATCCTTTTGGCAGGATATAGTGCCTATCCAAGAAAAATTGATTTCAAGAGAATGAGTGAGATTGCCAAGTCTGTTGGTGCTGTCTTCATGGTGGATATGGCACATTTTTCTGGTTTGGTCGCAGGCAAGGTCTTTGCAGATCAGTATAACCCTGTACTTTGGGCTGATGTGGTGACCACCACCACGCACAAGACGCTCAGAGGCCCACGTGGGGGCATGGTCTTATGTAAGGAAGAGTTTGCAGAGAGTGTGGATAAGGGTTGTCCTTTGGTGCTTGGTGGCCCTCTGCCGCATGTCATGGCAGCTAAGGCCGTAGCATTCAAGGAAGCTCTCGAGGCGAGTTTTTCCCTCTATGCACAGCGTGTCGTCGAAAACGCACAAGCGTTGGCCGACGCATGCATGAAAGAAGGTATTGAAGTGGCAACAGGAGGTACTGATAACCATCTGATGCTGCTTGATGTTCGTTCTTTCGGACTCAATGGCAGACAGGCTGAAACAGCGCTCAGGGAATGTGGAGTCACCTTGAACCGAAATGCGCTTCCTTTCGACCCCAATGGACCTTGGTACACCAGCGGGTTGAGAATCGGTACGCCGGCTGTGACAACCCTGGGGATGGGAGTCCAAGAAATGGCAGAGATTGCCTCGATTATTGTCTTGGTTTTGAAGAACACAAGACCCTTGATCTTGACAAAGGGTGCGAAGGCTGGAGAGCCGAGCAAGGCCAAAGCAGTGACAGACCCGGCAGCAAAAGAAGAGGCGATTGCTCGTGTCCATACCCTTCTTGATCAGTTCAAGTTATACCCTCAATTGGATGTACCCTTTCTTCAGGAGTATTTTCCTCTCGACAACCAAGTGTGCTGATGTTAGCATGAGTCTTGGTGGAGGCAATAGATGAGTAAAATCTTAGAAAACTGTAGATACAGTAAGGACCATGAGTGGGTGAGAGTCGAGGCTGATAAGGCGTACGTAGGAATTACCGACCATGCTCAGCACGAACTAGGGGAAATTGTATTTGTAGAGTTGCCACCTATCGGTGAACGATATCAGAAAGGCGAGGAAATCTCCACTGTTGAGAGTGTCAAGGCAGCCTCAGCAATTCTAAATCCAATCGATGGTGTTGTCGATCAGGCAAATGAGGATCTTGACGGCAGTCCGGAATTACTCAACGAGGATTGTTATGCTAATCATCTGTTTGTGCTGAAATCCTTTTCCGTTGAAGAGTATGAAGCACTCCTGGATGCAAAAGAGTACGAAGCCTATCTTGCAACTTTGTAATCAAAAGTAGAAGAACGTCGCCAGTGATGGCGGCGTTTTATACGTAAAGCCTTGGAGGCATTGATGATTTATCCCTATATTCCCCATACTGATGAGGACCGTAAGCGTATGCTTGCCTCCATCGGTGCAGATTCCCTTGAAGAATTATTCTCTCATATCGGTGAAGACCTATTACTCTCTGATTCCGTCCCTATAAGTCATGGTAAAACTGAAGATGAAGTACAGAGGTTGATAAATTCAATTGCACAACGCAACGTCAAAGGGATCCCTTTCCTTGGTTGTGGTTGCTATGATCATATCATCCCATCAACAGTAAAGGCTTTGAGCAGTCTTCCTTCTTTTGTAACAGCGTACACCCCCTACCAGGCGGAGCTGAGTCAGGGGCTGCTTCAAGCCATGTATGAGTTTCAGAGCATGATTTGCGAAATAACCGGCTTGGATGTTGCCAACGCTTCTTTGTATGATGGGGCTAATGCAGCTAGTGAAGCTGCAGCTCTGATGATCGGTGCAAAAAGAAAGGCATCGGTGGTGTTGGTCAGTAGGACCTTGCATCCGTTTACCCTGCAGGTGTTGCAGACATGGGCTGAAGGGACTGACAATTCGTTGCGTTACCTTGAGGAAAAGGACGGTGTCCTTGATGCATCAATGCTCGAATCACTCTTGGATGAGCAATGTGGTGGTCTGATCGTGCAAACACCCAATAGATATGGATTGCTTGAAGATTATACCGGTTTTGCAGATTTACTGCACGAAAAAGGTATGCTCTTTACGATTTGTAGTGATCCCCTCTCACTGGCCATCCAGAAAAGTCCTCAAGAGTGGGGTGCGGATATCGCTGTGGGAGACACCCAGTCTCTCGGTCTTGAGATGGCTTTTGGAGGTCCCTCTTGCGGCTATATGGCTGTTAAACAGGAACTTTTGCGAAGGCTTCCAGGGCGATTGGTGGGTGCGTCTGTCGACAAACAGGGACGCAGGGGCTTCACGCTCACCTTTCAAGCTCGGGAGCAACACATCAAGCGCGAGCGCGCAACCAGTAATGTCTGTTCGAATCAAGCTCTTGCAGCGTTGATGACAAGCATTCATCTCTCCTCTCTTGGATGGGACGGGATGGTGGAGGCTGCACGACAAAGCTATGTCAAGGCACATTATTTAGCGTATCATCTGGCACAATTGCCGGGGATGACCCTTGTTTGGGATAAGCCCTTCTGGTGTGAGTTTCCTCTGGTATTTTCTGATGCTAAACATATGAGGAAATTTCTTCAGGAGTTGAGAAATGAAGGTATTTGGGCTGGAGTACGTCTTGCCCAGCTTACAAGGCAGGCAAAAGATGAGCTGGTTCTCTTGGTTGCAGTTACTGAAAAACGCAGTCGTGAGGAGCTTGAATTATACCTGGCTGCTGCGCGGAGGGTCATGAAATGAGAGAACCATTGTTGATAGAGAAATCCAAAAAAGGGAGGAAGGCTTACTGTTTCCCTCCTCTTGATCTGCCAAGGGGGTTCGATCAAGCTCTTCCGTCCCTTCCGAAAGAATTGAGCAGACAGACAGATGCCCGACTTCCTGAAGTCTCGGAATTGGATGTGGTACGCCATTTTACAAACCTCTCCAAGATGATGCACGGAGTGGATAATGGTATGTATCCTCTTGGATCTTGTACGATGAAGTATAATCCAAAGATTTCAGAGCATATTGCCTGTATGGAGCAGTTTACGCAGATGCATCCACTTCAGGATTCTTCAACGATACAAGGTTGTCTTTCTGTGATGTACAATCTGTTGGAAGACTTGAGTTCGATCACCGGCATGAGCTGGGGCTCGTTGCAACCTTGCGCTGGTGCACATGGTGAATATACAGGCTTGAAGATGATTCGAGCTTATTTCCGCAAGCAGGGGGCTTTGCAGCGTAATAAAGTATTGATCCCCAGCAGTGCGCACGGGACAAACCCAGCGAGTGCTGCAATGAATGGCTTTGAAGTGGTTACGATACAGAGCAATGCGGAAGGCTTGGTGGATCTTGACGATTTGCGTAGCAAGCTGGATGATTCGGTTGCCGCCCTCATGCTGACAAATCCCAATACGTTGGGCTTGTTCGAGACCCATATCACCGCCATAGCAGACATGGTACATGCAAGTGGTGCTCTTTTGTATTATGATGGGGCGAACTTGAATGCCATCATGGGAATGGCACGCCCTGGAGATATGGGTTTTGATGTCTTGCATCTTAATTTGCACAAGACCTTTGCCACTCCTCATGGAGGCGGAGGACCTGGTAGTGGGCCGGTCATGGTAAATGACCTACTCAGACCGTTTCTTCCAAGACCGGACATCCAACTCACTGACAGTGCATACGTATATCAGTGGGAAGGAGAAGACTCTATAGGAAAGGTCAGCCTTTTTTGGGGTAACTTCCTAGTAATGCTCAAGGCTTATGTCTATATCTTGCGTATGGGCAGTGAGGGGCTTAGGGCGGCATCAGCTCATGCGGTATTGAATGCCAATTATCTTGCAAGTCAGCTTAAAGACTATTACCCAATACCCTATGGACAGCGGTGTATGCATGAGTTTGTGAGCAGTCTGCAAAAACTCAAAAACGAGTATGGAGTAACTGCGCAAGATGCCGCTAAGGCTTTGATAGACAAAGGGTATCACCCGCCAACCATGTATTTCCCCACCATGGTTTCAGAAGCCCTCATGTTTGAACCTACAGAAAGTGAGAGCATTGAAACCCTCGATGACTTCATCCAGGCTATGATTGAGATCTTTGAACAGGCAAAGACAGATGCATCAATACTGAAAAATGCACCTGTTACAACTGTAGTCGGAAGATTGGACGAAGTGAAGGCGGTAAAAGAACCGAAGCTCAGATACTAAGCAGGATGTTGCACTTTTTGCTTTGCAGTCTCTTCATTCCTAGGGTATCCTATGGGTATGAAGAGACTATTAATACAAAACGGACTTCTTGTTGATACTGAGTGGACCAGGCATGCTGACATCCTGATCGAAGACGGTAAAATTGTCCGCATCGCAGCAACAATTGATGCCGAAGAGGTTCCTGAGGGAACAGAGATTGTACCTCTTGAGGATATGTGCATACTTCCAGGTATTATTGATGCGCATACACATTTTCACCTCGTCAGCAGGGCGGCTGTTACCGCAGACAGCTTTGAAGAGGGCAGCCGTTGTGCAGCCTTCGGAGGAGTGACGACGGTCATCGATTTTGCCGATGATGACAAACAGGGCAATCTTGCTTCTTGTGCAAAGGCCAGGGCTGAGGCCATGGGGGCTCAGATGGCGATAGACTTCTCACTTCATCAAGGAGTGTACTCCTACCGAGAGGGCCTTGAGGATGAGCTTGCAGCGCTCAAGAAGGCAGGAGTAAAGGTAATCAAGATGTTCACCACGTATAAGAATGTTGGGTATCTTGTAGAAAAGACCGAGGAGCTCAAGGCAATTTTTTCTTTCTGTAAAAAGCATGATCTTTTGGTGAGTGTCCATTGTGAGGACGATGCAACCATCAGTCGTATCGAGAATGAATATGAGGGTCCTTACACACCGAGCGCTCATGCAATTCTCAGACCGGCTGAGGCGGAAGCCAAAGCAATTGATACAGTAGGCAGGATCGCCCTTGGCCTGGATATGCCAATATATGTGGTGCATCTCTCAAGCAAAGCTGGTTTGCAAAAGATCCGCGAGCTCAGAGCCAAGGGTTTGCGAGTAATTGTAGAGACCACTCCACACTATCTTTTCTTGGACAAGAGCAAGCTGGAAGGTGAGGATGGAGAACTCTATGTTATGACGCCTCCTCTTCGTTCTGCAGATGACAACCTTGCCTTGCAGGAAGCTGTGCTCAATGGTGAGGTCCAGATTATTGCAACAGACCACTGTTCCTTCACTGTTGAGCAAAAGAAAGCCTCTGATGATTGCAGAAGTACCCTTCCTGGAATTCCTGGAACTGAAGAACTGCTGAGCTTGGTGTACTCTTTTGCTGCAAACAGCGGGAGAATAGGCATACAGCAGGTGGTGAACCTGCTCAGTACAGCACCGGCGAAAGCGTTTGGACTATATCCCAAGAAAGGAGCGATCAGGGTAGGCAGTGATGCAGATTTGGTAATCTTTGATCCTGATTTTTCATGGACGATCAGCAAGGATACAACGCATTCGGCAAGTGGATATACTCCATATGAGGGAATGGAAGTAATCGGAAAACCAATTATGACCTATCTCAGAGGAAGGCTGATTATGGGCGATGAAATCTATCTTGGAATCCCAGGAAATGGGGCATTTGTAGCCCAGGATCAAGTAGGAAGAGGAAAGACTGTCATGCATTGATTTTTGCGTAAAAAAAGCACAAAATGAGAGTGCAGCAGGGATTTCCCTGCTGCATATATTTTTATAGTACTTCTTGTTGTCACAGACAGCTATTTTCACTACACTATGAGAGAGGTGCAACCATGATCAGAGGAATATTGTTTGATATGGATGGGGTTCTCATCGATTCGGAACCGATAATTCTACATGCTGCCATGTCCTATTTCAAAGAGATTGGGGTTCCCGTAAAGGCCGAGGATTTTGAACCGTTCATCGGTGCCGGAGATAGGCGCTATCTTTGCGGTGTAGCTGAAAAATATGGTGTCCATATTGAGTTTGAAGAGGCACGTGAATCACTTTTTTCATACTATGCACAAGGAGCAAAAGAGCGTGGTGCAGCTCTGGGGGTTCATCGCTTCATCCGTAATGCAAAGAAAGCTGGATTGAAACTTGCCCTTGCTACCGGTGGTGTTGCCAAGAAGGTGCAGATCAATCTTGAGGCCATCGGACTTGACGCTTCTGATTTTGATGTCGTCATTACCGGTGATAAAGTCAAACGCAATAAGCCAAACCCGGACATCTATCAACTAGCCGCCCTCTCGATGGGGTTGCCGACCCAGGAGTGTCTGGTGGTGGAGGATGCTCTCAATGGTGTAGAAGCAGCAAAGAAAGCAGAGTGCAGCGTCTGTGCACTCACTACATCGTTCAGCGTATCTGACTTGGCTGCAGCAGGAGCAGACTATATTGTCTCCTCTTTGGATGCCTTTGAGGATTTTTCTTCGATTGATCAACTTACGAAACTGCTTGATGCCTCCTCAGGCCTTGATGAAAGAATCTTGTATGGGGCAAACATGATTCTCGAAGCTGGAAAATCAGTGCAGACTGATCAGCAATTACTTGATATGGCGATCAATATGGCATATAAGACCCGCAAAAGAGCCTATACCCCATATTCTCAATACAAGGTGGGTGCTTCTGTAATCAGCTGTGCTACCAATCGTGTATACAGCGGTTGTAATGTAGAGAACTCCAGCTACGGGGCAACTATCTGCGCTGAGCGCAATGCAGTTCTTAATGCGATTGCAAGTGAGGGTGTCATAGGAATTTCGAAAGTGGTGGTGGTCAGTGAGGACAATCCTCCTGCCCCTCCGTGTGCCATGTGCTTGCAGGTCCTTGCTGAATTTTGCAGAGCAGAGACAGAAATACATTTGCTGGATATTGATGCTGCAGAAGGAAAAGGAGGCTCCCATCTGGTGTACAAGTTCTCTGATTTGCTTCCTTATCCTTTCATTTTCCCGAGTATGAGGCATTCATGAAACAGAAGTCCTTGCTCATTGCATTTTTATTGATTCTTGTACTGTTTGCTGGATGCACCAATACGAGACACATGCTCAGCCCCTTTGTCTTGGATCCTGCGGTGTCATTGGAGACAAAACTGTCTTATTATGGCCTTCCTGAGGTGCAGATAACGTATCCTGATGTGTACTACAACGGCAATGAATGGAAAGACAGGTTGATTGAGCTTGTGCAGAATGCAGAAGAATATCTTATTACTTCAGCGTTTCTCGCTTCCAGCGCAAAGGAATTGGAAGAACTGTATGAAACCCTTGCGATGAAAGCAGAAAGTGGGGTGAATGTCTATTTTGTAGTAGACGGTATAGGCCCCTTTGATATGACAGAGACCAGACTGCATCTCATACCCATCAAGTTTCTTACGGAAAGTGGCGTGCATCTGCTTGAGTACAATCCCATAAGTGGGGGAAGGATTGTTTCTGGAGCGAACCTTCTGCTGCGTGACCATAGAAAGTTTCTGATTGTCGATGGTAAGTATCTTGCAATTGGAGGTATGAACCTGAATTATATCTCCATCGGGGCCACTGATGACAACTTACAACGTGACAGCATGTATGAATTTTTTTCTCCCGAGCTTTGCGAGGTGTTGCTTGATAATTTCGTGCCTTGGTGGAATACACAGAGTTGGGAAGAAATCAGAAGAGAAGATTTTTCAGTAGATTACAGCACCACTGAGGGGAAACAAACCTATCGTGCTTGGTATATGGACCAGTTCCCTTTGGACAAGAAAGCCAGCGGAGTATATGGCTCTCTGCTTGCCGAAGCTCAGCATTCAGTCAAGGTTTTGCCATTTCTACCCTTCCTGGACAAACACATGATCGAAGCTTTTCGTCTAGCTCAGGAAAGGGGAGTGGATATTCAGATGGTTATCCCCTTCGATAAGCGTGTCGGCAACCGCAAGGGCATCGAGTACATGACGAAAGACCTGTTGAAAATGGGTATCGACTTGAGAATCGAGGAAGGGAATGAAGAACAACAGGCTCTTTTGCATGAAAAGTTGATGATAGTCGACGATCGATATGTTGTAATTGGTTCTACAAACTTGAATTATCGATCTTTTAATCTTGCATATGAGACAGCTCTCATCATTGACAGCGAAAAACTGGCCCGACAGGTTACAGAGCATTTTCAGCAGATTTATGCTGCAACGATTCCAGTAACCGAAGAGATGGCAAAAACTTGGAGAACCTTTGCAAGATTTCCACGATTTTTATTCGCGTTTATTGGAGGATGATCTCTTGAGACGATACATACCAACGTTGATGATTCTCTTTCTGCTGCTCTCTCCCTTGAGTGCCCGTTCCTTGGGATATGGCGTAAGCTTTTTTGGCCAGACAATTGTTGAGGATGTAGACTTAACCACCAGTGGAGTTGAGTTTTCATTGGTATACAAGCCTTATTCGTTCAAGTATTTCAATCCTTCCTTGATTGCAAGGACGGCATTCGGTACTGAAGCTGATGGGGCGTATCGTATTCCCTATGTTCAGATGGGCTTGAGTGTCGATCTGCTGCGAACCATCAATCATAAATTCAATTTTCTTTCGGGTAACGTCGTTGCATATACCCCGGCGCTGATGGGGAGTGTTCATTTTGATCCAAGACGGGACTGTACTCTGTTTTCACTGGGATTCAGCCCCTTCAAGCTGAGCCAGAAGGATTTTTGGTATGAATTCTTCTCAGGTTTTGTGACCTATGACCTTAAAACCGGTGAGATGGATACTTGGGGTATCAACCTTGTCCGGTATACATATCTTTTTAAGTAGGCTCTTATGAATAAGAAACTCTTCTTGTGTTCATTACTCTGTATACTAGCTTTTCCTATGTCGGCTGGATATTTCGACTTGGCGGTCACATTAGGGGCGAATGTTCATATGAACGAGAGAGACCTCGACCCAAGTAGAATGAAACTTGCCTGGGGTCTGTCGACTGGCTTGACCGATGTTTGGGAATTTACAGTCCAGGTGGATAATCAGCTTGTCCCTTACTTTTTCCAAGATGCATCAATATCATTACTTACCCAGAGAACCCTGTTCGGACAGCGTTCCACAGGCTCAAGGACTGCAGGGGTGGGAATAAACACCCTGCTTGGGATGGGGGTCATGTTCAGTGAGTATCGAGAGCAGGGAACGTTCGGGCTCTCTCATGTTCTTTTTTCAGTTACCCCATTGACTGTAGGTTCTCCGGTAATGGGAAAGCGTGAACGTTTGTTGACGCTCACGCTTGCCTATAATCTCTCAACCGGTGGTATTGGAATACTCTTTGACCTCATCAAGTATGATTTCTACTTGGTGGGTAGTTACAAGGACTACCTTTAGCAACCCTTTTCCAAGTCCATCATTTTGTCGACTCTTCTTTGATGCCTGTCACCTTCGAAAGAAGCATCCATGAATGCTTGCAGCATGTCGACAGGGTCTTCGCTGTAGTCGATTCTTCCCCCGAATGCAATGAAGTTCACATCATTGTGTCTACGGGCCATGCTTGCAGCATAGCTGTTCTGTGGAAGAGCACAGCGGATGCCTTCAATCTTATTTGCACTGATTGATATTCCTATCCCTGTACCGCAAAGCAAGATGCCGAAATCATATCCGCCTCTTTTAAACTCTTCGCAGGCGAGTTTTGCCATATCAGGATAATCGACAGATTGGATATCTGTTACCCCGAGATGGTTTACGTCGTAGCCTGATTCGTACAGATGTTCTATAAAAATTGATGCAAGTTCCACAGCTCCGTGGTCATTTGCAATTACTACTTTTGGCATATGGTTCTCCTGTTTTTCGTAGATGGTACTGTATTTGCCTGCTTCTGACTAGCAGTTTCACATTGTAAGTACAGTGCAATCTGCAGTAGAATAGAGTACAACAGGAGTGAAATGTGGCAGAGATTCTTATCAGTGGACATCGTAATCCTGACATGGATAGTATTTGTGCAGCATACACGTATGCATATTTAAAGAATAAGATCGATCCGAACAATACCTATGTACCGGTACGATGTGGGCATCTCAATGATACAACCAAAGCACAATTTGAACGTTTGAAGATTACCCCGCCTTCCTTCATCAAGGATGTTCGCACCAAAGTAGGCAGCATTGTACGAAATACAGATTCAGTAGTGCAGGTATCCGATCCTGTCTATAAACTGGTCTCTTTCTATGGTTCTGCAAGCTACTCCAGTGTTGTTCCTGTAATGGAGGATACTACCTACAGAGGATTGCTCAGTGTAGATGAGGTAAGTCGTTTCATCCTCAAGGAGAACAGTGGTCAGAGACCCGTGTATCATTTTGTGGTCGATAATTTTCCCAAGGTCATCAAAGGAACATTCCTGAAAAAAGGAGCATTAGAAACATTTGATGCTCCCATCATGGTCGGGGCAATGCGGTATGCTGTTTTTTGCAAGCACATGGAGGCATTGGAAGATCGCATCCCGATCTTGGTGGTCGGGGACCGTAAAGACCATATCCGAAAAGCCATAGAATGGCAGATTCCTGCAATAGTTTTGACAGGAATCACAGAAACGGTGAAGAGTGATGTGGACTGGGATTCCTATAAGGGGACAGTGTTTCTCAGTGAGCTCGATACTGCTGAGACGCTACGTCTGCTCAGGCTCAGTGTTCCGGTAAGCAGGTTGATGGTGCATAATCCCCCAGCCCTTGATATGGATTGTCTGTTCGAGGAAGCAAGGGATGTCCTCTCTGATAGTGAGTTCCGTGGTTTGCCGGTTTTTTATGAGAATGAGTACAAAGGATTCGTTACCAGACGCTGTTTTTTGCAAAAGCCAAAAACTAAACTGATTTTGGTAGATCACAACGAGAACGATCAAGCTGTAGAAGGTGTAGATGAGGCTGAGGTTGTTGAAATAATTGATCATCATCGGTTGGGGGCGGCAAAGACCAGAAACCCAATCTTTATCTGTTGTGAACCTCTTGGGTCAACCTGTACCATCATATATAAGCTGTTTATGCGAAACAATGTTCCCATCACCCCTGAGATTGCGAGGGTGTTGCTCAGCGGCATTGTCAGTGACACCATCATGCTCAGAAGTCCGACGACCACCTTTGAGGATTATACAGCGGTGCAAGATTTGCTCACCCTTGGGGATGTTGACGACATGAGGGCGTTTGGTGAGCTGATGTTCTCAAGTGGAGCTTCCTTGGCCAAGGAAAATCCAGAGAAGATGATAGAGTCGGATTTCAAGCATTACAAGGAGTTTGGGGTTCGTTTTGGTATCGGGCAGTGTGAGGTTACCACTCTCAGCGACGTGGAGGATTATAAAGAAAAGTATCTGCAGCAACTACAGAGAGTGAAGATGGCCCATGGTCTTGACTGGGCGATGTTCCTCATTACCGATGTAGTACGGGAGAACAGTATTTTGTTGATGACGTCCATGCCGATAGCAGAGCGCAAACTGGCATATCGCAAACAAGCGGAGGGCACATTCTTCCTCAATGGAGTACTTTCTCGCAAGAAGCAATTGTTGCCGGAAATCCTCAGGGTGTTGGAAGAGTAGGTTATTTTATTTCGCTGATGGTGTTGACGTTGGGGATGGTCTTCAGGTTCTTGATTATTTTCTTGAAGTCTTCCTCTCGTTCAACTTCCATGGTAAAGGTCCCCATCAACTTGCCTTCATCATCGTCATGCAACCTTCCTTCAATCAGGTGCCCCTTGTATTTGCGAAGAGCTCCTTCAATTTCTCCAAAAAGATCATAGGTTCTCTTGCTGGTGATGCTAAATCGCTTTGTCAATTTAGGGAACTCGTTCTCCCATTCAACCTCGATAGCCCGGTCGACAATCTCGGTCATGTTCTTGAGGTTCGGGCAGTCGCGTTTATGGACGATGATGCCTCTTCCTCTGCTGATATAGCCCACAATATCATCACCACGAACAGGAGAGCAGCATTGGGCGATGTTGATCATCATATTCTTCTCATCCCCGACTCGGAACTTCATCCGTTTTGTATCGAAGACATGTCTGACGATATCTTCACTTTCGACCAGGGCAGGTGGTGGTTGCTGTTCCACCTTCGGCTGAGGTTCTACCGCTTTTCTCTTGGCAATGATGTCCTTGTCGATCAGAATGTTTTCATCATATTTGTTCAACCATGCCTTGATCTTCTTTCGGGCACTGTTTGTCTGGGCATAGCGTAGCCACTGCAGATGCGGCCTCGCGTTGGGACTGGTGAGAATTTCGATGACCTGAGTGTTTTTTAGCGGAGCATTGAGCGGAATGATCGACCCGTCGGCTTTGGCCCCTGTGGTATGATTACCGACTTCCGTGTGAATTTGATATGCGAAGTCAAGAGCTGTTGCATTTGCGGGGAGCTCCACAATATGGCCTTGGGGTGTGAATACATAGATGGTATCCTTAAGCAGCTCCCCCTTGATATCTTCCATATAGGACTCACTGGTCTCAATCTCATTGGACCAGGTCTTCAGCTTGCTGATGATGCGGGAGAACTGTTCGTTGTCCATCTTGGACCAGTTTCCACTGTCGCTTCCTGTTTCTGTCTTATAGCTCCAGTGAGCTGCAACGCCGTATTCTGCTGTGAAATGCATTTCCTTGGTTCGGATTTGTATTTCCATCAACTTTCCGTCGAGGGCCATGACCGTAGTGTGAAGACTTTGATAGTTGTTGGCCTTGGGCATGGCAATATAGTCTTTGAACCTGCCTTCAATAGGAGGCCAAAGACGATGGACAACTCCCAATATTGTGTAGCATTCCCCGACTGTATTACAAAGAATTCGAACTCCAAGAATGTCGAAAATCTCGTCGATTTCCTTTTTTCGCTTCTTCATTTTCATGTAGACAGAGTATGTATGCTTAGCTCTGCTCATTACAATGATGTCTCCCAAGCTGGCATCACCGCAGGCTCGGTAGATGGATTTTTCTATTCTGTTGAGGTATGCGTTCTGTTCACTTTTCTTACTCAACAGATAGTCTTGGATATAATTGAAGGTGTCAGGTTTAAGTATTTTCAGGCTCAGGTCTTCCAGTTCATCCTTGAGCCACGATATTCCAAGTCGGTCGGCAAGAGGTGCAAAGATATCCAGCGTATCTGAGGCAATCTCCCGTGCACGTTCAGGATTGAGATGCTGAAGCGTTCGCATGTTGTGCAACTTGTCTGCAAGCTTGATGATGATCACCCGTATGTCCTTGCTCATTGCAAAGAACATCTTGCGAATCGTCTCAGCCTCTTGGACGCTTTTGTTCATGGTCTTGAGGTTGGCGATCTTGGTTTCCCCTTCAACCATGTCGGCAACCGCTTGGCCAAACAGATTGGCAAGCTCTTCATAAGAGGTGTCGGTATCCTCGATTGTATCATGAAGCAGGCCAGCACAGATGGTATCGGCGTCCATCTTCAATTGTATCAATATTTCCCCGACAGCCAAAGGATGAATGATGTACGGTTCTCCGCTTGCACGTTTTTGGTTCTCGTGCTTACTTGCAGAGAATGTGGCGGCTGCAAGAATTTTTTCCTGATCCGCTTTTGGGTATTTGAAAGCCTTTTGGATAAAGCGTTCTATCAGTTGTTCATACATGCAAGACTCCCCATACGACTCGGTCCAATCCAGACAGGTCTTTCTTTATCGAGACCTGATAAAAATTATGAGCTTCAAGAAGATCTGCTACTTCATGAGCCTGTCGATAATCACATTCGAGAAAAAGGGCTCCTTTACTCTTCAGATGATTGGTGCTTTGCGCTATCAGTCTTCTGATAAGAACAAGTCCATCATCGCCTAGGCCATCAAGTGCCAGATACGGTTCCCAACTGACCTCCTTCGAGACCTCAAGGCACCACTGCTTGGTCAGATAAGGAGGATTGCTGACGATGATATCATACTTTTGGTCGGTGGGGGAGAGGAGGTCTTTGTGCAATAGGGTGCACGGCTTTTGCATCAGTGTCCTTGCATTGGTTTTTGCAACTTCCAGGGCCTGTAGTGAGATGTCGCTTAAGGTAAGAGAAACGGAAAGCTCCAAAGCGAGTGTGATTCCGATAGCTCCGCTGCCGCAGCATACATCAATCAGATCCAAGGTGTCTGTTGATGGGATATTCTTTGCATAATCGAGGACGGCCTCGATGAGTGTTTCTGTATCATTGCGAGGGATGAGGGTGTGTTCGTTTACAAAGAATTTTCTTTGGAAGAATTCTTTGTAGCCAAGAATATAGGCCATGGGTTTGTGCTCAAGTCTTTGTAGAAGTAATTTCTCGAGGGCTTTTAGCTCAACGGTTGAAAGCTCTTTCTGTGCGTGTAGAATTTGCTGGATCTGGTCAAGCCCTGTAGCCGCCTCCATCAGAAGGCGGGCATCGAGGTACCAGGTTGATCCTACAGAGCCAGCCTTGAGTTGTCTTGCTCCCTCGCGTTTCCACGCTTGTAATGTCATCTATGCTTCCTGTAGAGCTGCCTCGCCAGCTGCAATCTTCAAGGCTTCCACAACCTCATCCAAATCACCTGCCATAATCAGCTCAAGTTTGTAAAGCGTAAGGTTGATGCGATGATCGGTGAGTCTGTTCTGAGGGAAATTGTAGGTTCTGATTCGCTCACTGCGGTCGCCCGAGCCGACTTGGCTTTTTCTCGCCTCAGCACGTTCGCGATTCTTCTTTTCTTCTTCCATATCAAAGAGTCGTGATCGCAAGACACGCAAAGCCTTGGCCTTGTTTTTTATCTGGCTCTTTTCATCCTGGCAGATAACAACCAGACCGGTAGGAAGGTGGGTAAGTCTTACTGCACTGTCTGTAGTATTTACGCTCTGTCCACCTGGGCCTCCTGAGCGCATTACATCGATTTTAAGATCTTCCTGGCGGATCTCAATATCAGTCTCCTCAGCTTCGGGCAACACTGCCACGGTTACTGCACTGGTGTGGATTCTCCCTCCACTTTCAGTTTCAGGGACTCTTTGGACACGATGTACACCACTCTCAAAGCGAAGCGATCCATACACATCCTTTCCACTGATTGAGACAACCAATTCCTTATAGCCACCAATACCAGTCTCATTGGAAGAGAGCATTTCAAGTTTCCAACCCTTCGCATCAGCATAGTGGGTGTACATGCGGAATAGATTGGCAGCAAACAGTGCAGCCTCTTCTCCTCCCGTCCCTGCACGGATTTCCATAATGATGTCCTTTCCTTCCATAGGATCGGGAGGAATGAGCAACATCTTGGTTTTTTGTTCTCTCTGTTTCAGCTGTTGTTCAAGATCTACAAGTTCTTGCTTGGTCAACTCAATCATTTCACTGTCTGTTTCTTGTTTGAGCAGCAACTTTGCATCTTCAATCTGTTGTATCAAGCTGGACATGATCTTCAAGGTATCTATAATTGGAGCGATGTGTGATCGCTCCTGATTCAGGCTTTTGTAGAGTTTCATATCCTGCATCGTCTCGGGACGACTTAGTTTTTCATCAATATCTGCTAACTGTTTTTCATAATCAGGCAGTTTTTTAAGCATGGTTATCTCCTAGCTCAGAGTATACAAAAGTGAGTAGACTTTGCATAGCATTGCTAGATATCCATTTGGGAAAGCAATTGTCTGTTCTCTTTGATTTTTTCGATAGTCAAATCATTCATACGCCAAAAAAGGAGTCCCCCAGCAAGAAAAAAGAGTGCTGGGATCAAGCCCATGTGCAGGCGGATCCCGAATTTTGCTGTTTCAGTTATATGCTCGGGGTCAAAATGAGTCAGTTCATGTACTACGAAAAAAACCAGTGCCTGGCTGGCATAGCAAAGCCGCATGAAAAAGGCCCGTATGCCTAGCACAACTCCATCATCACGTCTTTTTTGTGCAACGACAAGACTGTCTATCACATCCGCCATAGCAGGGCTCATGAATGTCCAGAATCCACCAAACGCAAGACCCCAAAGGGTCATGCCGATGATATAGGCGATTTGTGTTGTGAAGAACGTAAGTGGAAATGCAAAAAGTGCCAGAAAAAAGCTGCAGATGACCAGCATTCTTTGGTTGTTCTTCAACTGTTTGGCTACTGCTCTCCAAATAAGGATGGAAATGAGCGTTCCTGCAAGCATACCTGCAAAGATTGGGGTGGCTTGGCTGCTTCTTGCCTCAAGGATGTACTTCACCACATAGTTGATGCTTGCTGTCATCAGCATACAACCGCTCTGATAGAGGAAAAGCAACAGAACAAAGACCAACAGCGACCGGTGCTTCAGAGCTTGCTTCATCTGAATGAAGAAGGATGGCGCTTTCGATTGTTGCTGTTGTATGAATCGCTCGATCATCTGTCTTGATTCAAAGACACCGTTACCTACAAGAAGTGTTGCTATTAGACTGATGCAAGCAATTACTATTGCTGAGAAAAGATAACTTTGTCTGACCCCATAAGAGAACAAAAGTGGGGGAATGATGAATCCTGCTGCAATGCCAAGAACCCCAATGCCGGTTCCCATTATGGCCGTCGAAGTCCTCTCTTCCTGGGTTCTGAACTTGTCCGGATAAATGCTTTGGTAGTTCACTTCCCAAAGTGAGTACACACCATCATACAGACAGATGGTCAAAACCATCCAGAGGAACACAAAAAGTGGTTGAGTTCTTGCATCCCAACGAGTCGGTACAGAAAAAATCAGGATGAAGCTGATACTGCAAAGAATCAGTCCTATGATGATCCAAGGAAAGCGCCTGCCAAGGCGCTTGGCAAACGGCGCACCCTTGTTGGTTATATACCCGATTACGGGGTCGTTGACGGCATTCCAGATTGAGTAGAGGATGGTGGCTAGAGCCGCGTATCCTGCAGCAAGACCCACCTCTGTCTCATAGAACATGAAAACAATGGAACCAAAGGCCCCTGTAAGAAACTCAGCAATGAATTTCCCCATTGCGTACGATGCCATAGTACTTTTTTTTGCCATTTTTGGGGCCCTCTCTCAAGTATATTGTTATACTGTAGGATAAAGCCTTCTGTCAAAAGAAAGTGAAAAAATCAGTGTTTTTCGGTAGTGAACCTGACTACCATATGTACCACAGCCGGTTGGTTTGACACATTGGTGATGGAGTGCTCAATGTCACAGTGGTACATCAGAAAGTCTCCCTTTCTGATTTCTGCAACATTGTCTCCTGCCTTAACCTTCACAGAGCCTTTGACAACTGTCAAGAACTCTTGGGTCCCGCTATAGTGTGGCTCGCTTTCAAGACTGCTGCGTGGTTCGAAATTCAGGAGGTACATTTCAAGGTCTTCCACCATGCTCAGCGGGCTGAGAATTCTGATCAGAACCCCATTGTCGAGTGTTTCCATTTTCGCGTTCTCTTCCCCTACCGGGTTGAGATTGAAAATTCGCTTGGGTTGGGTATCTGTATCGAGCAGGTCATTGAGGTCAACATTCAGACCCCGTGCAATTTTCCATACCGTCGCAACAGTTGGATTTACTTTGTCTGACTCTATTTGGCTGAGCATCGCCTTCGAAACCCCTGAGCGTTCAGAAAGAACGTTCAACGTTAGCTTTCGACTGGTCCTGATGCGCTGGATGTTTTTTCCGATCATCGGAGGGTTTTCCATATCATGCTCCTAAAGGTGTAATAAGTTTGACATAGTGAACACTGTTTACTATAATAAACATGTTTATTGTAAGCTTGGTTGTGTACCTTGTCAAGGAAAGTGGATTATGGAGGTAAGCTGTGAAACGGATTCTGATCATTGGCTCATTGGGGCAGCTGGGTTCTGAAATAGCTTTGGAGTGCCGTAAACGATATGGTTCAGAGCACGTCGTATTGACCGATATCAGAGACGATGTGAATCGTCCGCTTGTAGAGGGCGGTCCTTTTTATAAAGTCGATGCCAAGGATGGACAGGCAATAGCCCAGATTGTCAAGAACCATAATATCGATACCATCTATCATCTTGCCGCAGTACTTTCAGCAAGGGCTGAGAAAGATCCACTTGGGGCTTGGAATCTTAATATGGGAGGGTTGCTTGCCACTCTTGAAGTAGCGAAAGAGTATGGATGTGCCGTATTTACCCCCTCTTCCATTGGGGCTTTTGGGCCGACAACCCCGAAAAAGTTCACCCCCCAGGATACCATACAGCGCCCTACCTCCATCTATGGAGTGACCAAGGTAGCAGGGGAACTGCTTTGCGACTACTATTACCACAAGTTTGATGTCGATACTCGAGGCATTCGCTTTCCTGGTGTCATCAGCAATCTCACTCCTCCAGGAGGAGGCACAACTGATTATGCAGTTGAAATTTATTATGAGGCGGTAAGACATCAGCGCTATAGTTGTTTCTTGCGGGGTGATACGTATTTGGATATGATATATATGCCTGATGCGGTTGAAGCTGCGATCCAGATTATGGAGGCGAATCCTGCAAGGCTCAGGCATAGGAATGCTTTCAATATTGCAGCGATGAGCTTTTGTCCGGAAGAGCAGGCAGCCTACATCCGTACCCATATTCCTGACTTTACCATCAGCTATGAAATTGACCCGGTGAAGCAGGCAATTGCTGATTCATGGCCCGATTGTCTTGAAGATTATGCAGCTAGAGTTGAATGGGACTGGAAGCCGAAGTTTGATTTGGCTGCCATGACTGAAGATATGCTGAATACGATACGAAGGAGGGAGGCATGAACGATCATCTAAAACAAGAATTGAAAGCTTTTTTTGCACAGATGGAACAGGATGGTCTTCTGAAAAAGGAACGGGTGCTGAAAAGTAGCCAAGGCAGTACGATCAACGTGGGAGGGCAAGACGTCTTGAACTTCTGTGCCAACAACTATCTTGGTCTTTCCGACAATAAAGAGGTGATACAGGCTGCCAAGGATGCAATGGATCAGTGGGGCTATGGCCTCTCTTCGGTGCGTTTCATCTGTGGAACCCAAGAGGTTCATAAAGAACTTGAACGGAGAATCAGTGCCTTTCTGCGCACTGATGACACGATATTATTTTCTTCTTGCTTTGATGCAAACGGTGCGCTGTTTGAGCCTCTTCTCAGTGAAGAGGATGCGGTGATCAGTGATGAGCTTAATCATGCATCCATCATTGACGGAATACGATTATGCAAGGCAAAACGACTGAGATATAAGCATAGTGACATCGAAAGCCTGAAGCAGGCCTTGGAGGAGAGTAAAAAAGCGCGAAGACGCTTGATTGCCACCGATGGTGTTTTTTCCATGGATGGGGATATTGCCAAGCTGAAAGAGATTTGTGCCCTTGCCAAAGAGTATGATGCTCTTGTCATGGTCGATGACTCTCATGCAACCGGCTATCTTGGCAATAGTGGACGAGGTACAGTAGAGCTTTGCAACGTCGAGGGGCAGGTTGATCTGATTACTACCACCTTCGGTAAAGCTTGCGGAGGTGCGAGCGGAGGGTGTATTTCAGGGAATCAGCTTCTCATAGATCTGTACCGCCAAAGAGGTCGCCCGTATCTCTTTTCTAACACCTTGGCCCCGGCAATCTGCGGGGGTACCCTGAAGGTTCTCGATCTCTTGGAGAGTGGAAATCCTTTCAAGGACATTACAATGAGAAATGCCCGATACTTCCGATCCAAGATGGAAGCAGAAGGATTTGACTTGGTGCAAGGAGAGACCGCCATCGTCCCTGTCATGATTTATGACGAGCCCAAGGCTGTCATGATGGCTGAAAAACTACTCTCTCTGGGAATCTATGTTATTGGGTTCTGCTACCCTGTGGTTCCCAAGGGGAAGGCGAGGATACGAGTCCAGCTTTCTGCAACTCATACCCTCGAGGATATCGATCGTGCTGTAGAGGCGTTCAAGTCAGTAGCAAAAGAGATGAACATATTATGAAAAAATGCGCATCTCAAGTTGTTTCCCATACTCTTTGAGTTGTGAAAGCACTAGTTTCTCTTGAGCAGGAGTTTCTGTGCTTTCCAACTTTTCATCAATTTTTCGGTTGAAGAAATTCCAGTTCATCTTGATGGATCCGGGAGGATTGAGGATTCTGTTTGCACAAAAGCTTTTCCATTTCTTCTTTTGCCTGTCATCCAAGACTTCTTCCCAATTTCTTGCAACATGGCGAAAAAGCATTTCAGGGATTCTGTTGTCCTCAAAGTCCAGGTTCAACGAAAGCTTGTCTTTGGGCGTTGCCCCTCGGATGAGGCCAAAGCGCTTTTGGTCTGCATCGCTGAAGAAGCGGTCATACAGCATGAAGTCCACATCTTCAACACCCTCATAGGCCTCTTCAATGTTCCTTGCCAACAGCAGTAGGTTTGTTTGTTCACTGATCTGTCGATGTCTAAAAAGTGCGAGATTCTTGTCGATTCCCAGCTTTATTGCCAATTCATCGGTCAAAACGTTCAGCGGGGAGACAAAAGGACACTTATTGATGGAGAGTATAAAGACTCCCTCTGTTTTAAGCAGATTTTCTTCTGTTGCATGCAAGAGGGGAGCTGTATCCTTGCTCAGATCGAAGCAGATTATTGCATTGGCGTTCCGTCTCATATGCGTGATGGGGGTGATGAGACGGGAACAACCCTCTTTATTGCTGAAGAAGGCTGCCGTATAGAGTACAGGGTTTCCAAAAGGGGTTTGTGTAATCCTCTTTACCGCTGCTTTGTTGCGAAGTGAAAAGTAATACTCGTAGAGCTTGGGTTGCTTGGCCTTTATCAGACGGGCAATATTGATGGTTGCCAGTACGTCCACCAAAGCATCATGTGCCCCTTCCTGCTCAATGTCATTGGCCTGAGTGAGACAGGTAAGACGAAATGTCGGGTTGCCGGTTTCCTCTTTCCTTGGCGGCCAATTGATTCCTTGAGGCCTAAGGTCATAGGCAGCTCGTACCAGGTCGATGATGTCCCAACGGCTGCAATTGTTATACCACTCTCGTTTGTAAGGATCGAGGAAGTTTCGGTACAAGGCATTTCTGATGAATTCATCATCGAACCGTATGTTGTTGAAACCGGCAACGACGGTGTTTGGTTTTGAAAATTCTGTATTGATCCGTTCGATCATCTCGCTTTCACACATCCCTTTTCGGTTTACTTCCTGTGGTGTGAGCATGGTGATGGTGCAGGAAAGGGGATCTGGCAGATAATCATCACTGAGTTTGCAGTACAGTACGATGGGCTCTCCAATCGGATTAAGGTCAAGATCGGTACGCTGTCCGGCAAATTGGGCAATTCTGTCATAGCATCGGTCTAGGCCGAATGTTTCAAGATCATACCAGAAGATGGTCTCTTTGTTGGTTTGATAATTCATGTATGCAGTGTATCACAATCGATGAGATATGTCTTTTTTTCAATGCATGGTTGTTCTCTTTGCATCTCTGTTTTATGATGTGCCAAAGGAATGCTATGAAGATATCTGCTTTATTCTTGATGTTTCTCTTGCTGATGGTTCCTCTTGCAGCAAAAGCTCCCACCGCTAATGATATTACGGTGGCGGTTGCCGCGCTCACCGATGCAACCATATGTGCTGTAGCCGCATTTATTAATACGCCGGCACTTGAGCTGCCTGGTATGCAATTTCATTATGCAGAAACAGAATCCTTGCCACGGCTTTTGGTCTTCGATCAGGCTGATTTGGGAACTTTCCTTCCTTATTTTTTACAGACAAGAAACAGCAGCAACTCTTTCTTTGCTTCCCTGTTACGGACAGCTCGAGGACCGCTCAACGATATAGCAATACAATATCTTACCGTGCATGCCTGGCAGGTCGGTCATGCAATTTTGCAAGGATCAGCGACGACTGAGTGGAGAAAAGGCGATAGCGTAGCAACCTTGATGGGAAGTGTCCTGAGTACCGGGGCGATTCCACCCCTCTCTGTAGATGCCAATGTGCTGGTGAGTGGACGTAGGGTAAGCACGCCGGTGAAAATCGATGGTACATTCTTATTGTATACTGACGAAGAAGGCTATTTTGCCGTTGAACCGATATCACTCAAAATTAATGGAAAGGCGGCAGAAGGCCAAGAGCCATGAGTGCCGGATCTTTAGGAGGAATCATGTCCGATATTATGCAAAAAACCAGCGATTTCCTTACAAAATGGGGAATTGATCCTGAGACAGTCTCAATGGAACCCTTGCTTGATAGCTTTCTAAAAGCTATGGAACAAGGGTTGGAAGGAAATGAGGAAAGCAGTCTCAAAATGATCCCCACGTACACAGAAGTGGTCAGCACTCTTGCTGTTGGTGAGCCTGTCATCGTCCTTGATGCAGGGGGCACGAACTTCAGAACCTGCTTGGTGACGTTCTGTGAAAACGGGACTCCCCGTATTGAAGACTTTAGAAAAGTAAGTATGCCGGGTGTAAAGGAAGAAGTTAGCGAGCAGCAATTTTTCAGTACTTTTGCCGATGAGGTTGAACGCCTCATAGACAAGAGCGATAAGATAGGCTTTTGTTTTTCCTATGCAGCAGCTATCACCCCGGACCATGATGGAATCCCATTGGTTTTCAGCAAGGAAATCAAGGCCCCACAGGTAATCGGCAAGAAAGTCGGAGCCAGTTTGCTTGCTGAGCTTGCAAGAAGAGGTTACGACGTTTCCAAGAAGAAAGTTGCAGTACTTAATGATACCGTTGCCACCTTGCTTGCCGGACAAAGCGTCAAGAGTGAGGTCCCCTACAGCGCTTACGTTGGGTTCATTCTCGGCACGGGTACCAATACCGCCTACGTTGAAAAGAATGCTGCCATCAAAAAAATCTCAATACAGGATGACCGAAGTCAGATCATCAACATAGAGAGTGGTAATTTTGATTTTTGCCCGAGTGAGTTGGATCGACAGTTCTTCAATGCAACAAAGCATCCCGAGCAATATCATCTGGAAAAAATGATCAGTGGTGCCTACTTGGGGCCCTTGAGCACGATGCTGATTGAAAAAGCAATCGAGGAAGGGATTCTCAGTACGACCTTCGCCCAGCGGTTTAGCAAGCTCGGTGGGATCAATACAACGGTGATGAGTCATTATCTTGAGATGCCCTTCAACAAGGAGTACGCTCTGGTAGCTTGCTGTGAAGGCAATGAGGATGATGCGAAGGCTCTTTGGCTGATCATCGACACCTTGATTGCAAGAGCGGGTAAAATGACTGCAGCAAACCTTGCAGCTACTGTGCTCAAGGGCGGCTGTGGAACAGACCCGAGAAGACCTGTGTGCATCAATGCAGATGGAACCACGTACTACAAGACTGAGTACCTGAAAAAGTATACCGAGTACTATCTTCATAGATATCTCACACTGAGATATAAGCGCTATTATCGTTTCGTACGCATCGATGACTCGCCGACCATAGGCGCTGCTATCGCTGGTTTGAGTCTGTAGGGGAGCATGGCCATGGCTGATTGTTTCACTGTTGAAAAACGGAGCAGAATCATGGCCGGCATCAAGGCGAAGGACACGAAGGCAGAGCTTGTCGTGCGTAAGTATCTTTTTCGCCAAGGATTTCGCTTTCGAGTCAATGATGTCCGGCTTGCTGGGAGGCCGGACATCGTCTTGCCCAAGTATAAGAGTGTGATTTTCATACATGGTTGCTTTTGGCACGCTCATCAAGATTGCCAATTTTTTTCAATGCCCAAGACAAATCGTGAATTTTGGGAACGCAAATTACAAAACAACAGGGAACGAGACCAAAAGGTATGCGCACAGTTGTTGAATCTCGGCTACAACGTATTTATCGTATGGGAATGCGAGCTTTCTCCTCCCAAGAAAAGGGAGGAGACTTTACAGGGGTTGGTCTATGAAATATGGAATTCTGACTAGTCGCTGTCTGCTCTTGCAATGATGCTCCGATGCCAGTTCAAAAGATAATCATGCCTTGCAACATCGTCACCACGGCAATCGACGAGGACACGGAAAACTGATTCAGTCTTGCTTCCTCTCATCCAGAGAAAGTCGGTTATGACCCCTTCTTCGTTTTTAAGGACCACCTTATACCCGCCGGAGAAAGGAGGGGTGCGATAAGACTCCCCTTGCCCCGACCTTTCCTCAATGCCTTCTGTTTGCAAGACGTTGTAGGAGAATATTCCCATTTCCTTGAGCTGCTTCTCTTTCAGCGCCCAATCAGATTGGAAAATGACTTCATATCTGTTCTTGAGTGTCTGATGATCTTTGTGGATGGCCATCTTTCCTTCCACACAAAAAGCTCCGGTGGTGGTATATAAAGGTAAACTCTCAATGATTTTTTCCAAGCTTATGGTATGAGGGATGTCCATTCCATTTGCACGAAACCATAGCTTAGCCACATCCCTGTTCTTTATCAGCTTGATCAAGCTCATCAGAGTATTCAGAGGATCCCGAACCTTTGCTGGATGGGTGATGTTTCCTCCGTTGGACCCTTCTCCAAGAATCGGGACGAGATATCCTTCTTCTCGTTTCATTTGTGCAAGTTGTACCACATTCGCTTCACCGACTTCAGTGCGAAACACCTCTGCATCAAAGGCTTGGGCGATGGTCTGGATTCTCATTGAGGTTGGGCAATTGACCACAACAGCCAGGGGGGCTTGTGGATTTTGGAGCCTTGTCTGGGAAAGTTCTGCAAGCACAACCAGTGCAAATACATTTTGAGCCTCAAGGATATGAGCCTTTTTTGTTCTTTCGTCAATATAGACGAGGTTTCCCCTATCTCCGTCATTGTCAGGTACATACCCGATTTTATAAGCGTTGTCTTTCTCGTACAGCTGTTGCAGTGTCTGTTGGCATAATTGAAGGTTTTCCCCTTCTGGTACAATGGCATGTACAATCTGTGACGGTTTGTCGTTGATCATATGTACCTTCAGGCCAAGAGAGGACAGCATGTTCTTGTCGATGGAGACACTGCGGGCACTGCCGTTCAATTCGCCAAGAATCCCAAGTTCTTGCTTTTGTAGAGCAGAAGCCAATTGAGCCTTGAATTCTCTATGTATGTTTATATCAGAGCTTTTGGTGGTTGTGGTCAAAACAAAGTGTTCATACCGTTGCAGACTCTGTTGCTGTTGGTGTCTGACATCTTCAAGGACCTTGCGATATTCATCGGTATCCATATCAGATGAGAGTTTTTGCAGATAGGAGAAGGCATTTTTTTCATTTTTGACAATATCAAGGAAGATGTTGCAGAGCTTTGCAGCTTCCTCAGTAGGGAATACTCCTCCCTCCTTGCCGAATTTGAAGCCGTTATGACCCACAGGATTGTGGCTTGCAGATATATAGAAAAATGCATCTGCCTCTTCTGGGAATAGATTGGAATCAGCCATGATCTGAGGTGCTGCTGCGATAAACAGATAGCGGACTCTCACCCCAAGGGCGGTCAAAGTGCGCGCTACGATATCACCGAGTATCCTTCCTGTTGGACGAGCATCAAGGCCAAGAAGAATCGTCTTCGTCCCAGAGGTTTCTTTTGGCTTTTGTCCACCGGCTACGGCCTCTTTTGATGCACTGGAGACGTTGAGATATCGACTGACACTAAGGGCGGCAAGAGCTGTGAGGGCTGCATCGGCATCCTTGACAAGTACGTTGCTGTCCTCTTCGTCTCCACTTTGTGCAAAAACCTTTCTCCATCCTGATGAGGAGAGTATCATGGTTGAGAGTGCTGAGAGCAGCTGATCATGAGTGGGGGTGGGAAAGGCAAGGCTGTCAACCTTGTCGTCGGCTATGGGGAAATGGCTCAAAGAATCATAAATAAGCATAGGACCTCCGCTTATGCGAGTATAGCATATATTGCTTCGTTTGCGGATGTGCGCTAGTGTACGAACATGCAAAAAAACTGTGCGGCATTTCATGATTTGAGTTGTTATGCAAAAAGTTCTCTTACCGTTGTTCTTCCGGTTCTGGAAGTAATGGGCATTGAAGCCTGTCCGGTTCCTACCGCCTTGCTTTCCAGTCAAACCGATGGTTTTGATACATACTATTTTCAGGATACCACAACTGCGTTCTTCTCTATTTTGGACACATGGGAATCATTGGGGCTCTCTTTTGATTCCATCTATTCTGGATTCTTGGGCAGTGAGAAGCAGGGCGAACGAATTATTCGTTTTGTGCAGAATCAAAGGAAAAAGTCTTCACCATTGGTGCTGATAGATCCTGTATTGGGCGATGAACACCAGCTTTATGGTCCGATTACAGAGGCTCAGGTTGAGGCAATGCGCTCTCTGGTGTGCTGTGCCGATGTCATTACGCCTAATGCAACAGAGGCAGCCTTGCTGCTCAAGGAACCTTTTCAGCAATCTTTTTCCGAGAAGCAGGCTCTGCAATGGGCTGGGAAGTTATCCTTACAAACTGGGGCCATGACAGCCATTACCAGTGTATCTCTTGCTCATGGGCATGTAGTCGCCTGTTGCAACAAGGAGAAATCCTTTCTGGTCGGCTATGAACAGATTCCTGTCGCATACCCGGGTTCTGGTGACTTGTTCGCTTCTCTTTTGTTGGGTAACTTGCTAGGTAAGGCCTCCTTCCAAAGTTCTGTCGAACAGGCGGTTTACATGACATCTCTTGCTATTGAAAGAACTAAAAATGCCAAGATGGAACGACGTCATGGTGTTGCAGTTACCTCAATACTGAGAGAGCTTGCACAGCAAAGAGGTGCTCATGGGAGTTGACGTGCTGCTCCTCTCTGCAAGTAAAAGAGAATTGGAAGGAGTCCTTCCAAAAGAAAATGAGGTCATCACCATAGCCGGAAACCAGATTGTTTCCCAATGTATCGGAGTTGGTAAAGTACTCAGTGCATTGAATGCTCAAAAGGCGATCTTGACCTATAGCCCCTCTCTTGTCGTGCTTGTTGGGTATTGTGGTGCATTGGATCAGAGTCTGCAAATCCTCGATCCTGTAATCGCACGAGAGGTCAAGCAATATGATCTTGACCTACGCTCTTTTGGTTTACAAAGAGGGGAGACCTTTGATGAGCAGATGCACGCTGTAAGCGGTTGTTGTAGTTTGCACGCCCCCTCTTTGGAAGGGTTCAGGCAGGTTGTGCTCGGCAGTGCTGATCGATTTTTACTGCGCAACTATAGAGAATCGCATCCGTTTCTCACTGAAGAGATGAGTCTGCAAGTGAGTGATATGGAGGGTTTTTCTGTGGCTCGGGCGGCAAGCATGCATGCTGTGCATTGTTCGATACTCCGAGTTGTGAGTGATGATGCACAAGGTCACAGACCAAAGAAATTCTCCTCATTCGCAAGGGAGGCTTCAAAAAAGCTTGCTCTTGGATTGCTTCAGTTGCTCGAAGAGCCAAGGGAAAAGTCCCCAACAAGCTTATAGAGTTTTCCATCTTTTTTCAGCCGTATATCTCGTTCAGGAAAATAGCGTGGAATAATCGATTTTAGATAGTTCATTGCTGCTTCTTCAATTTCTTTTTTATGGTCTGCGTCCACTTTTGCAAGCGTCCTGATCTCGATGGTTACAAGATACCCGCGTCCATGGTCGCTGCCATATCCGAGAGTGAACTGTGTGCCTGTTGAAAAAAGCCCATCATAGGCAACAGAGGCTGCCTGCCCTCTCTTGGGTCGGTTTGGATGGAGAGGATAGTGTTCTCCGTATGTATCCTCAAGAAAATGATCGAGGTCGTCGCAAAGCACTCTCATTTTGGATTCAAGTTCAATTTGTTTTGGGTGGGTGCTCATATGGTGGTTCCTTCAATGATTCTTCTTCAATTTTATAGCGTTGCAAGAAAGAGTAATAGGACGAGAACAGGGAGTGCCCTTCTTGCTCTTCTATGAGAGGTAGCGTTGGTTGTTGTTTAACCACCACAGGAGGTTCAACTTCCTTGGGACCCAGCTTCAATTGGTCAAAGGTAGTCCTTTTTGAGAGAAGCGTGGCAAACTCGCTCAACTGCGTTTTTTGCTGTTCAAAAATAACTTCGGCTCCCTTGATCATGGAAGAGAGAGCGAGAGGATTTGTAGTATCGAGTTTGTACTCCTGTCCAAGGCTCCCATGAATGCGACAGTAATTGATATCTTCAATTGTCTGAGCTATGTGGTCAACAACCTGCATCTGGCTGGTTGCATAGATTTTTTGAATGGGAGCACCTTTTGCAGGATCAATCCATCCAATGACCCCCGTGCCTGTCCCGCTTATGGTGAAGGTGAAGTCGCTGCTTGCAGTGGAGAGGCTGAGGATGTGAAATTTCTTTGCGTTGGGGTACATCTTTTTTGCTGTTTTGTAAGCATACAGGCTGGGATTGTTTGCAACCACGCCTCCATCGATCAGGCTTAATTTCTGTTTATCTTTCCTGTCATATAAGTAGGCTGGTTTGAAGAATGTGGGAGCTGCGCTGGTAGCTCTGGCTGCTTCCCAAAAAAGAAAATCATGAGCATCCTTGGAATTGAAGAAGAATGGTTTGCCGTTTGCAGCATCATAAGAAACGACCAACGTAGGGACGACTGCCTCTTCAAGAGGAATGTCTCCAAAAATTTGCTTGAGAAATTGTTCAAGTGGTTGCTCATCATACTTATCGATGAAAATCTGGGAAAGCAGTCTTCCTTGGTTCTTGGGAAATATATGCATTCCGTGATTGATGTACAACTTTTGCAATGATGCGATATCAACTCCAAACGGAAGTGTCCCAAGCAGTTGTTCTCCCTGTTTCTTGCTCAACAGCCGTTGCCATACACGTTGCATCGGTTTTTCATAGATGTAACTGATATAACGGGGGTCGATTTGCAGGGTTGTCTTTTGTACCGGTGCTGTGAGAGCAAGAGCCAAAAGCCCTCCTGTTGAGGTTCCAGCAATAAGATCGAAATGTGAATATAGGGGGCGATTGTCACCGATTGACTCAAGCAGCATGCTGAGTTTTTCTAAGAGTACTGCAGGGACCAATCCGCGCATTCCTCCTCCGTCTATGCAGAGAATAAACCTTTCTTCTTCTTCCAGTGCCGTCTTTTGGCCAAATATTGATGATAACCCCATGGTATAAGAGTGATGAAATTATAACATAGGGTCAAGCGGTATATTGATACTCAGAGCCAATATAGATATAGAAGCTTTGAAATATACCGAACAAAGAATGATATAATGGATATATATTAATAATTACTACTCATCTATTCATGCCTACCCTGTATTGGATAAGATGCACATATGAGTATCGATGTGTATAGAGTGTATGAACGCTGTAATCTCTGCCCGAACCATTGCAATGTAAATCGGGTGGCAGGAGAGAGAGGCAGATGCAATGAATCCTCTGTTGTCAGGGTTGCTTGGTCCGGCTTGCATAAAGGGGAAGAGCCTCCGATTACCGGTAAGAACGGCTCTGGAATGATTTTCTTCAGCGGTTGTCCGCTTCACTGTGCCTATTGTCAGAATTTTCAAATTTCTGGGCCTTCAGAACATGATGAAAGAGCAGTTGGAATAGAAGTCAGTATCCCTGAATTGGCTGAAATGATGCTTGTTCTTCAAAAAATGGGAGCAACGAACCTCAATTTGGTAACAGGTACTCATTTCATCCCTTCCATTGCAATGGCTTTGGACCTTGCAAAGAAGAGAGGCTTTGTTTTGGACGTGGTATACAATAGTAGTGGATTTGAGTCTGAGCTCGGTCTCTCTATACTCGATCCATACATCGATCTGTATTTGGTTGATGTGAAGACATTGGATGAAGAGGTGAGTAAGACTTTCTGTGCTTTGGCCTTGTATGCAAGATGCATCAAAGCTGTAATGCAATATCTTGTAAGTAAAAAGAATCATACTTATCTAACTGAAGACAATCAGTTGAAGGGAATCCTTGTCAGGCATCTTGTCTTTCCCGGTACTATCGCAGCAACAAAAGAGGTACTGACCTATTTTTCCCAGGAATTGAAAAAGCATTGCTATCTATCATTGATGGTGCAGTTTGAAAGCCCAAGAGGCAGCACAATGTTCAGTCCTGTCAGTGAAGAAGAGTATGAGAGTCTGCTGCAGATGTTGGATGAGTTGTCGATCGAAGAAGGATTCATCCAAGAACTCGGAGAGAATGTGTCTTGGATTCCCGACTTTACCCAAGACAATCCATTCCCTGAGAATTTTGCTGCACCCTCTCCTTACTTTCTTGACCTCAAAAAAAAGCTCAGCCGATAAGTGTCCCGACATACTTGCGTTCATAGAGTATGTTCATGGTATTCTCTATATTTCGGCCATCACCGCAGACTACCTGCATATGCAGCTTAGCTGCACGTTTGCTTGCCACCGGATCGAACGGGGCGTTTTTCCCTGGTGTCCAGCTGTCGCCGACCATCTGTCGATACTCTTCCCAACTGATTGCATCCAAGGGTGTTGCATCAGGGTTTTTCTTGGGGTCATCGGTATAGACTTTGGCGATATTGCTCAAGTTTATGATCAGATGTCCTTCAAAACGCTCAGCGAGGATCACTGCATCATTGTCAGTTGAAAAGCCCGGTTTCCAGCCGGCGGCCACCAAGACTTGTCCCTTGAAGTTGATGTGTCCGGTAGGGTCTGTGACGAGATTGTCGGTGCACAAATCACTGAACATAGCCTTGATCAATTGTCCATTGAGGTGAGTCGCCCTGATACCAAGCCAATCAAGTTCCTCACTCGGCGTATCTGCCTTGATGGCACGCATTGCATTCTGATAATCCCTAGCTGGTGCCCCTCCGCCGCAAACAAGGATCAATTTTCTGCTCTTGTCTTCTTGTAAATATTGTCTTAGCGCATCATGAAATTGCTTGAGAAAGTCTATGTCGACCTTGTTGGGAGCAATGATGGATCCGCCTAAAGAAATGACAGTTACTTTGTTCATAAAAGCCTCCGAATCCAATGGTACCAGATTTTTATTTTGCTCTCAATGAGTGTTTTCAGTTTATACGCAATAGAGCGTGATGTTTCCGAGTTTCCTGATTGGCTCTGCCTGATCTTCCTTGATTTTATTGTCTGTGATGATGATGTCGAAATCAGTTATGTCTGCATAATGGCCGGTTTTTATAACGCCGAATTTCGAGGAGTCAGCAACCAATATGCGAGTGCTTGCAGACTTGATGGCTGTCTGTTTGGTTGTCCTTTCGAAAAAGTTGGAACAGGTCACTCCCAGTTCATAATTGACCCCGCTTGCAGTAATGAACGTCTTGTTTGCTCTGTTTTGTTTCAATAAGGCAAGCCCCTCATTGCTCTCCAAGACCATCGAACTTTGATGAAAATATCCTCCGGTAACAATCAAGGTGCAATTTTTCTTCGATGATACGACTGCTGCTATGTTCAAAGCATAGCAAATGACTGTCAGAGGGATATCGGTAGGAAGCAAAGATGCGATGTATTCGCCGGTGGATCCTGCATCAATGATGATGATGTCGTTGCTTTCTATCAAGGAGACAGCTTTTTTTGCAATGCGTAATTTTTCTTCATGCATGGCAGTCTTAGCCAATTGCAAACTATATCCATCCCCATGCTGCTCTTCTCCTTCCTCTTGGTACAGAACACCACCATGAAAGATTTTTAGAGAATCATCGCTTGAAAGAGTGGACAGGTCTCTTCGCACGGTCATGTGCGATACGCCTAGAAAATCTGCAAGTGCTTGAATAGTCGAAGATTTTTGAACTTTCAAATAAGCCCTGGTTTCCTCCAGACGTTCTTTTCTTGTCATGGCAGATGCTGTTCTCCCTTTTCTGTTCTCTAGTACTAGTATTAACAAACAAAATGTTAAAAAAATCAAGAGAAATTTTATGATGATATAAGAACTTTTTGCAATGCTATGAATTAAGTATATGAAAAAAAAACTTGACAACCTGTTAAAACAGGGCTAATATTCACACAGATGTTAAAAAATTAACAAATGAATGGATGGTTATCCACGAAGGAACAATAAATGAAAGAACAAGAAGTGAAGCAAGCGTACCGACAGATGATAGTAGATGCAGGCAACAAGATGATGGAGCTGAATCTCACTGTTGGTACTTGGGGAAATGTCAGTATAAGAGACGTTGAGACTGGTCTTATTTACATCAAGCCCAGTGGAATCCCTTATGATGAAATCACTGAGCAGGATGTTGTTGTAATGAACGAGAATCTGGAGATTGTTTGGGGGCATAGAAAGCCTTCTATTGAATTCCGTTTTCATATAGCAATCATGAATGCGAGGAAAGATGTGAATGCAGTAATTCATACTCATCCGATCTTTTCCAGTGCATTTGGGGTGACCGGACAGGATATTCCTGGTATCAGTGAGGATTTTGTACAGATTGTAGGGGACAAGATCATCAATTGTGGATACTCATTACCTGGTTCGGAAGAATTGGCTGGTTATGTAGTTGAAGGACTTGCAGACAGAAATGCTGTTCTGATTCCTAACCATGGGACGGTCTGTGTTGGTTCTGACATTCCTGCTGCACTGAAAGTGTGTCATGTTGTAGAAAAGTCTGCCCAGATTTTTATCTATTCAAAAATTCTCGGTACCCCAAATATCATCAGTGAAGAAGATATGAGAGCCATGCAATTTTTTGCTAGAAATCATTATGGACAAGGCAAATAAATAGGTTTAACCGGCCTTCGGTCGAGTGATATACAATAAGGAGGACTTGTATGAGAAAGAGTACGAAAATGGGTTTGCTTGTTTTCTTGGTACTACTTTTAGCTATGCCAATGGCGTTTTCGCAGGGGCAAAGAGCCGCTGCAGACGCGTATGAAGTAGTGACGGTGGTCAAGATTACCGGTATCCCATGGTTCAACAGGATGGAAGAAGGGGTAAAGCAGGCCAAGAATGAGCTTGGTTTGAATGCCTATCAGATCGGACCAGCTGATGCAGACCCTGCACAACAGGTAAAGATGGTAGAGGATTTGATCAGCAAGAAGGTGGATGCAATCTGCATAACCCCCAATGATGCCACAGCACTTGAGCCTGTTTTCAATAAGGCAAGAGCTCAAGGAATTCTTGTTTTGACTCATGAATCCCCAGATCAGGCTGGCAAGGATGTCGATATCGAGTTGATCGACAATGTTGCTTTCGCTCAAAGAACTTGGGATATGTTGGTTGAAGGGATGGGTCCTAAGGGCCAGTATGCTATCTTTGTTGGTGGTTTGACTGTACCTTTGCATAACCTTTGGGCAGATGAAGGCATCAAGTATGCACAAGAAAAGTATCCCGATCTACAGCTGGTAACAGCAAGAATTCCTTGTGGTGAGGATCAGGAGCTATCCAAGCAGAAGACTCTGGAGCTGTTGAAGACATATCCGGATTTGAAAGGAATTGTTGGTTTTGGAAGTCTAGGCCCTCCGGGAGCTGCTCAGGCTTTGAAGGAGAAAGGTCTTGCCGGTAAGGTTGCTGTTGTCGGGACAGTAATTCCTGGACATGCTGCTCCTTATTTGAAAGAAGGTTCGATGACCAAGGGTATTTTGTGGGATCCAAAAGATGCTGGCTATGCTTTGAACTGGGTTGCAAAATACATGCTTGATGGTGGAAAGGTCGCAGACTTAACCGAAATTCCAAATGTTGGGCCTGTAGTTGTCGAGGGTGATGTAATTAAGGTTAATGCCATGGTTGATATCACCAAAGAGAACGTAGACAGCTTCGGTTTCTAGGTTTACGTTTCAAACAAGCTCCGGGATGTTTAATGAATTGATGTTCCGGAGCTTGTCTATTTAATACTATACGAGAAAATATATGCAAGCCAACTTTCTTTCAATGCAACATATCAGTAAACGCTATGCAGGGGTCCAGGCTTTGGATGATATCGACTTTGATATCAAGGAAGGAGAGATTCACTGCCTCGCAGGAACCAATGGTTCAGGAAAATCGACGTTAATAAAAATTATTTGCGGTGTTGAGCAACCCGATGCTGGTTCTGTAATCCATATCGGTAATGATGAATGCAAGCATTTAACGAGAAAAGATGCAATTCATTACGGAGTCCAAGTCATCTATCAGGATTTGTCTCTCTTTCCCAATCTCAGTGTGCAAGAAAATATTGCCTTCAGTGAGACGATGTCCAGTAAAAACCGTCTGATTTCGTACAAACAAAGTCGTGAGATTGCGCAAAAGGCCATGCAACGCATCGGCATCAGCCTTCCTCTTGATAAGCCTGTATCTGATTTATCAATGGCTGACCAGCAGTTGGTGGCTATCAGCAGGGCTCTTACCAGTGATGTAAAACTATTGATCATGGATGAACCAACGACAGCTCTTACCAAAAAAGAGGTCGATGCCTTACTCTCTGTCGTAAAGGATCTCAACAGCAAGGGTATAGCCACGCTGTTTATCAGTCACAAGCTCAATGAGCTCATCGAGGTTGCAGATCGTGTTACAGTGCTTAGAGATGGAAAAAAAATCGGTTGTTTTGCCTGTTCAGAGTTGGATGACAAAAAGCTTGAACATCTTATGACTGGGGCAACTACAACATATACCCCCTATGTGTATAAGAGACCTGATTCTTTGAAGCCTGTTCTTGAATGCAGCAAGATGAGCAAGGAACACAATTTTGCGGATATTGATTTGACTGTATATCCCGGGGAAATAATCGGACTGACTGGATTATTGGGTTCTGGACGAACCGAACTTGCTTTGTCCTTGTTTGGCCTAAATACACCTACCAGTGGGACTTGTATATTGGATGGAGAGCCGGTGGTCTTGAAATCTGTTGAAGAGGCCGTGAATAAGGGTGTAGCGTATGTACCGGAGAATCGGTTGGTGGAAGGATTGGTTCTCGATCAGTCGATAGAGAAAAATATCGTCATGACTACTCTTGATGAGAACGTCAATGCTCTGCTTCTCCTAGAAGAGAGAACAATGAAAGAAGCTGTTGCTCAGTATGTAAAGGATCTATACATCAAAATATCCAGCACTGAATATGCAGTAAAAACTCTTTCAGGAGGTAACCAGCAGAAGGTCGTGCTGGCAAAGTGGATCGCTACCAAGCCCAAGCTATTTATCCTTGACAATCCTACTGTTGGTATAGATGTTGCGGCAAAATCAAGCATCCATTCGATCATCAAGAAACTGGCGGCAAAAGGGATGGCTGTAATCATCATCAGCGATGAAATTGCCGAGGTTTTATATAACTCCAATCGCGTGCTTGTTATGAATCGTGGAAGGATAATTGGAGAATTTGATTCAGCGCAAGCTACAGAAGACGATATTCAGTCGTTCATAGATTTGCATGCTGTCTAGTGAGGTGACAAAATGAAAAAGCTGCTTAAACGGCATGAAACCTATGTGTTTGCCATTATCATCATCTTTGGTTGTATCATCACCAGTATCAATCCAAATTTCTTGACGCTTGAAAATGCTTTTGATCTTCTTAAGAGCAATGCCTTTATTGGGATAATGGCCATCGGCGTACTGTTTGTATTGATTTCTGGCGGTATTGATATCTCATTTGCTGCTACAGCAACCATAGCTGAGTATGTAACGATCTTGGTTTGTTTGGAAATTGGCGGATCCATGCTCTTTGCATTTGCCTTTGCTGTCCTTATTGGAATTGCCCTTGGTGCAGTCAATGGCTATCTTATCGATAGGTTTGCCATTCCTCCGATCATAACAACCATAGCCACCATGAACTTGTACTATGGCCTTTTGATTGTATTTACAAAAGGTAGGTGGATTTATGCTCTTCCCCCGTATTTCAGGTCATTTGCGGATATTCGTGTGCTTACCCTGTATACAGAGAATGGTTTGCCCTACGGTATCTCTATCATAACAGTAATCTGGTTTGTACTGATGATTCTCTCTTCCCTGCTTCTGGTCTATACCCGTCTCGGGAGAAGTCTGTATGCGCTGGGCGGGGATTATGTTTCTGCCAAACGGGTAGGGATTCCTGTACGTTCAATACGAGTGTTTGTATATGCCTTCATGGGAGCCATGGCTGCGATTGCAGGAATTGTACAGGCTCTTTTGGTCCAAACTGTTGCTCCAAATTCAATAGTTGGAAAAGAGTTGAACGTCATAGCAGCGGTCGTCTTGGGTGGAGCGAGTCTTAGTGGTGGAGTGGGAACGGTTGCCGGTATGTTCCTAGGTGTGATGTTGCTCGCCATAGTGCAAAACGGAATGACACTTATGAGGGTTCCTGCTGTTTGGTACGATGTCTTTGTTGGAATAGTGGTGATTGTCAGTGTTGGCGCGAGCTCCTATAAGGCCAAGAAAAGCAAGGCGACCAGTGTCATTGACATCCAGGAAAAGGATTCTACAACCTGTGATGCATTGCAAGCTCAAGGAGGAAAACAATGAAAGCTCTGAAGTTCAAGAAAAATGAAACAACCGTCTTGATTGGAATCCTCGTCTTTGCAATCTTGATAATGATTATAGTGAATCCGGGAACCTTCCTTACTTCAACTAATTTGCGTGGTATGGCATTTCAACTTCCTGAATTAGGAATTTTAACGTTGGGTATGATGGTTGTAATGATAACCGGGGGAATTAACCTGTCGATCATAGCTACAGCCAACATGGCGGGAATTACGGCAGCACTCATTCTAAAGTCAATGGAAGCTTCCCCTGTCCTTGGTTTTCTGCTTGCTTTTCTCGCTTGTATTGCAGTTTCGGGCAGTATTGGATTGTTCAATGGAGTGCTGGTGGCCTATATAGGCATCACCCCGATATTGGCAACGTTGGGGACAATGACCTTGTTCAATGGTGTTGCTATCGTCATCACCAAGGGCTATGTTATTTCTGGGTTTTCCCCGCTTGTTCTGTACATTGGAAACGGAAGTTTGTTGGGCGTACCATTCCCTCTACTCATTTTCATCTTTTCAGCTCTGATCATGTCTGTGATATTGGGAAAAACTCGCACAGGATTCAGTATGTATATGATTGGATCCAACTCAATTGCGACAAAATTCTCCGGAATCAATAATGCAAAAGTATTGATTAAGACATATCTCATTTCGGGGCTGTTTTCCGGGTTTGCAGCAATGGTAATGATAAGTCGTTTCAACTCAGCAAAATCCGGGTATGGAAATTCTTACTTGTTGGTTACCATTCTTGCTTCAGTGCTCGGTGGGGTAAACAGCGATGGTGGTTTTGGTAAAGTATCAGGCGTTGTAATCGCCTTGGTCACCTTGCAGGTGCTTTCAAGTGGGTTCAATCTCCTTCGTGTCAGCTCATTCCTTACTACTGCAATCTGGGGCTTTGTGATGATTGCGGTCATGGTTATCAACCATATTATTGATACAAACAAGAAGGTGGTGGTATGAAAAGTCAGCTAAAAAGGTATCTTGGTTTTGATTGTGGAAATTCTTCCGTACGCACTGTTGTTGGAACGTTCGACTCAGAGAAGATACAGCTTGAAGTTATCAGCCAGGTTCCAAACAAGGAATATCGCGCTGTCTCTTATGAGCATTGGGATATACTGGCTATCTTTCATGAGATGCTCAAAGGAATGAAGATTGCATGTGATAGGTATCCAGAGATACAAACCTTTGGCATTTCAACGTGGGGAATCGATTTTGGACTGTTGGGTAAGTCGGGTGAGTTGCTGGGCAACCCTCTGTGTTACAGGAATGTGCTTGGATCACAAGGCATGGCCACGAAGACAATACAAGAGCAAGAGGCCCTGTTTGCTGCTACTGGAATACAGAACCTCCCCATGAACAGCATGTATCAGTTGTTGGGAATTCGTGAGGCTCTGCCTGAGTATTATGAACAAGCTCAAACGTTGCTCCTGATTCCCGATCTTCTGAACTTCTTGTTTACCGGTGAGCTCAATAGCGAAGTTTCCATTGCCAGCACGACCGAGTTGCTGGATATGAGAACCGGCCAGTATTCTGATGCGGTGTTTTCTATCGCCGATTTGAAAAAAGAGTTGTTTGTCCCTCTAATCAAGCATGCAGAGGTACGGGGAACCTTGAAAAACGACATTGCCCAGTTGTATCATCTTCCTCTGTTGAGGGCCGTTTCTGTTCCGTCACACGACACTGCCGCCGCAGTTGTCACCGTACCTACTGAAGATAAAAATTTTGCCTTCATCAGCTCTGGTACGTGGTCCTTGATCGGGACAGAGACAGAAGGTGCAATCATCAATGACCAGGTGCAGGAAAAGGGTTTTTCAAATGAGGGAGGAGTCTTTTCAACCATCACGTTGTTGAAGAATTCTTGTGGTATGCATATCCTGCAGAATGTTAAGCGGGAGTTGGAATTCAACGCTCATCGCTCTTATGTATGGGATGAAATTGTGGCGTTGTCCATGCCCTCCCTATCTGAAGAAAGTCTTCCAATTTTCGACGTAAATGATGAATCACTGTACAATCCTGCTTCCATGATACAAGCTATTGGAACTTTGACCTCTCTTGAGGATATCGGAGCCATTATCGCTTCAGCGTATAAGTCTCTGGCGATGAGTTATAAGACAGCTGTTGAAGATCTACAAGAGATAACCGGACAATGTTACGATACGATTCATATCATCGGAGGGGGCTCTCGAAATGATCATCTTAATCAGATGACTGCCGATTTTACCGGAAAGAGGGTTGTCAGCGGACCAAACGAAGCAACGAGTCTAGGTGTCATCGCTTTGCAGGTTATGAGCGACCATCCTGAGCTTACCTTGGAAGATATCCGGCGCATCGTGCGCAACTCGGTTGAATTGGGAGAATTCCTACCTCAATGACCGGTCATTGTTCAGACTGAGCCACCTCAAGGATGGTAATCAATTCTTCGGGCTCAAGTCTGAACGCAGAACCTTTACCTTCAAAGAAACAATGGTCTGCTATAAAATGTATGTGCAGATCAGTATAGACAACTGTCTTGTTCAACTTTTTGTTTACAACTGTCGTATTGATCTTGCCATACATGCCTTTCCCTCCAAAAGGGGAAGGAAGCAGGCCTCTTACAGAGTCTACCTTTACATCAAAGTATTCATCTACTGAGATGAACTCCCCGAGACCAGACAGCCCAGCATCCTTGAAGTAGATCATTCTCTTTGCAATATCCAGACAGGTGGTGTTGCACTTTCTTACGGTCAACATATCACTTGCAATGATGTCTGCAAGGTTTCGGGTGTCCTCACCTAAAAAGCCGTCGAGGGTGATGACGCCCTTTTTCATCTGTTGCTGTATTTTGTCAAATTCAGGTGTTTGTTTCATGTTCAGCTCCTGGTCATGAAAATTTGTCATAGAAGATGTTTTCTGGAAGAACCCCAAGCTCAGTTAGTACCTCGATGCAGGCGTTTATCATTCCTGGGCTACCGCAAAGATAGGCTTCACATTTGCTTCCCTCTTTAACGTTCTTTCTCACTACATCGGTTATGAGTCCTGTTTCTCCTTTCCAAGCGTCTTCTTCAAGAGGTTCACTCAACGCAGGGACGAAGGTGAAGTTCGGCATTTTTTCTTCCAAAGCCTTCAGTTCATCAAGCAGAAAGAGATCTCTCTTTGAGCGGGCTCCAAAGAAATAGGAAGCCTTTCGATTGTTGCCTTTCTTCTCCATGTCGAGCAAAATTGACTTTATCGGAGCCATTCCCGATCCTCCAGCTATGAAGATGATAGGGTTGTCCGAGTCTCTCAGATAGAAATCTCCATAAGGGCCGTTTATTGTTACAGCATCGCCCTCTTTGAGATGTTTGTGTACGTAGGTAGTACAGATGCCGTTTGGAACAAGACGGATTTCCAACTCAACATGTTTGTTGTCATCCGGAGACGATGCGATCGAGTAAGCTCTATATACTTTCTCATCTGTTTTCTCATACTCAGGGACTTCAAACTGTATGTATTGCCCTGCTTTGAGGGTTATCTCAGATGGGTCGAGCAATTTGAGCCTTACTTCCTTTATGTCATGGGTAAGATCTCTGATGCTTTCCACTTGGGTCTTGAATTCCTTGACTAAAAAAAGCTCTTCTGGTATGACGATGGCAATATCGGTTTTTACCTTGAACTGACAGGAAAGGCGAACTTGCTGCTTCTTTTCTTCGTCTGAAATCCAGGGAAGTTCTGTGGGCAGGTATTGGCCACCGCCGGAAACAACTTTCACTTTACAAAGGCCGCAGGATCCTCTTCCTCCGCATGCAGAAGGGATAAAGACCCCTTCCTGGTTCAGAGCCTTCAAAAGCGGTTGTCCTCCTTGTACTTCAAGCTCTTTCGATCCATCATTGATGGAAATCTTCACCGTCCCGTAATTGCCTATTGTGGCATCGGCAATGACCATCAAAAGTGCTAGAAATACTGAGATGAGGCTGATGATTGTGATGCTTATCAGTAGTGTAATCGCCATTGCGCTCTCCTTACGACAGGGTGATCATGCCGGTGAATCCCATGAAGGCCATGGCCATGAATCCTGCAATCACCAACGTGATGCCCGGGCCTTCAAGGCCTGCCGGTACTTTTGCATTCTTGAGCTTTTGGCGAATTCCTGCCATTGCAATGATGGCGATGAACCAGCCGATCCCACTTCCTAGTCCAAAGAGAAACGAGGTAAGGAAGGTGTACTCTCTGATGACCATGAAGAGACTGACACCAAGAATGGCACAGTTTACCGTGATCAAGGGGAGAAAGATTCCCAGGCTCTGGTACAAGCCTTCACTATAGCGTTCGATGGTCATTTCCGTAAGCTGAACGAAGGCGGCTATGACGATGATGAAAACTATGAATCGTAGGTACTCCAGCCCGAAAGGTATGAGCAGATACTGGTATACGAGCCAGTTCAAGGGCGTGGTGGTTGCCATGACAAATATCACCGCTATTCCTAAACCAGTCGAGGTTTTCAGCTCCTTGGAAACAGAAAGAAAGGAGCACATTCCAAGATAGTTGGTGAGCAGTATGTTGGATGTGAAGATTGAGGCGAACAATACAGCAATTGGCATAATCGATTCAGACATTCTTTGCCTCCTTCATGATAGTCTCCCTGATTACCCAGATAAAGATAGCCAATACGAAGAATCCTCCGGGGGGCATGATCATGATGGACCAGTTTGTCCACCAAGAGCCTAGGACCCTGAATCCCCAGATGCTTCCCATACCCAGCAATTCCCGTATGAACGCAATTGCCAGCAGTACATAGGCATAGCCGAGTCCAGAAGCGAGGCCGTCGATCAGAGAGAGCGTGGGCTTGTTCTGCAAGGCAAAGGCCTCGATTCTTCCCATGATGATACAGTTCGTAATAATCAGTCCGACATAGGGGCCAAGCTGTTTCCACATTTCAGGGTAGAAGGCTTTCAGGACAATATCTACAATAATCACGTATGTAGCAATGACCATGGTCTCCACCATCATGCGTATTCTTGAAGGTATATGGTTCCTTAACAGTGAAATAGTCCAGCTTGAGAGAGCTGCGGTGAACATGACACCCAAGGTCATGACCAAGGTGTTTTGTAGTTTATTGGTCACCGCAAGGGTGGAACAAATACCTAGGATCTGTACAAAAACTGGATTGTTCTTACCCAGCGGTTCCATAAGGGTTTTGCGTACCTGATTCTTGGTCATCTTACTCTCCTCTTATAATTATCTGGGCGTCAGAAGCGGCACGATTTACCAGATTTCTGAAGTATTCAGTGGTTCTTGTTGCCCCTGTTATGGAATCAATCTCGTTTTCTGCTCGAGCAGTGCCTTCTTCAACCAAGATGAATGGGGCTTTTTTACCCATGAACTGATTGGTAAACCACTGTTCCTCGATACGTGCTCCAAGACCTGGCGTCTCGTTTTGACTAACGATTGCCAAGCCTGAAAACGTAGTCAAATCCTCCTGCAAGCCAACCATGATCTCAATGGGACCCCAAAGGCCTGGGCCTATTACCGATATGATGTAACGCTTTCCTTCAGGACCAAGGAAGGTGTAAAAGCCGTCTTCGAGGGTGATGTTTTCAAGGAATGCTTTTTCTATTCCGGCCCTTGTGTTCTCAAAATCAACTCCCCCTGCTTGTAAAACAGCTCTGCGTGTAAAGGAGAGTTCGTTGGCCTGAGCTCTTTGCAAGGTGCTCAAGTGAAGCCCTGAGGTAAGCAGGATACAGAAGACAGTAACTATCAACATGAAGAGCAAGGGGTAGATTCGTTCACTGTAGAAGGTTTTTTTTGCTTTCATTTCTCTCCTCCCTTTGCTGCTTTGAGTTTTTTCTTTGCCTTGGCATTCTTGAGAAGGGTATCGAGCAGGGGTGCGAACATGTTCGCCAAAAGAATGGCAAATGTCACTCCTTCTATCCAGTTTGCGAAGACCCTTATCAATACTGTAAGAATTCCAAACAGCGCTCCATAGATCCATTTGCCTACATCGGTGGATTGGGATGCCGATACTGGGTCGGTAATCATGAAAAACGCTGCAAAGAGGAAACTTCCTGCCAAGAGAGAGGCAAGAGGATGCATGACCTGTTGATAGCCGTCTGTAGTTGCTATCTGTAGTCCGCTTGCCCACAGGATGGTCTGAAGGATCAAGAAAGAGCCTAGTGATGATACGACGATCTTCCAGTTGGCAGCCTTTTTATAGATGATGAAAATTCCTCCAAGCAATATCAAAAGGGCACTGGTTTCCCCAAAACTGCCACTGCTGAATCCAAAGAACAGATTGAGCAAGCCATCAGCTCTTGTCACCAACGGCGTTGCAGTCGAGACACTGTCGGCTTGGCTGAGCCATGATCCAAAGCCTGCAGGGAAGTATCCAAGATCAGTTGCGTTTCCGATGAACTGTGCAGTCATCGGAACTCCGAAGCTGATATAGACAAACGCTCGAGCAGTAATAGCAGGATTGAAAATGTTCTTGCCAAACCCACCGAAGATCATCTTGCCAAATACAATACCGAATGCTATGCCGACTGCGGCAATCCACAGCGGTATTGCTGGAGGCAGGGAGAGTGAGAAAAGCGTACAGGAGACAAATAAAGATTCTGTTATCTTATATCCATAACGTCGAGACATAAGATACTCACTGAGCAATCCTGTGGCTGTGACCACGATCAATACTGCGATGAATCTCCAGCCGAAAAAGTAAATTGCAGCTAGACATAACGGCAAAAGGGCATACAGTACATTACGCATAGCTTGTTGTTTTTGAATTTTCACAGTTCCTATCCTTTCTTTTATTGCTAGTAGTATAAGCTATCTTCAGTGGAAAGTAAAAAAGTTTCATGATTTGGATAGATTCCTTGTATTGGTTACAAAGTTATTTGCAGAAAGAAAAGTGTTTGCCAATTTTGTATTTCCTTCCTATACTTGTTTATAACGCTATGTTTTATAAGGAGTTATTGACATGAAAAGCGACAAATCGAGAAATCTGTATATGCTCAAAGGTCCACTGGCGATGCGAGGATATGATTGGTGGTGGCATAGTTTTACAGCCTTTCATGCACAAACGAGGCAGCCAAAACAATTCTTTGTCGAATACTATGTATGCAATCCTGCACTTGGCCAAAAGCAGCCTGTATTGGGGCAGTTGCATGAAAACCAGAAGAAAGGAAGACGTCCCTCATATGTAATGATAAAGGTGGGCTGTTGGGGTGACGATGCAAGGCAAATCCATAATTTCTATGCAATTTCTGATCTTAAGATAGCGAAAGACAGACTTGAGCTCTCCGTCGGTGAATGTTTCCTCTCTGAGACGCGCGTAAAGGGATACTGCAACCTCACATCGACAGATATGGCTGCACATCCAGAGTATATGGCTGATGCGGGGACCATGTCCTGGGATTTGCACGTTGAGAAAAAAATACCATTCAATGTAGGGTATGGCGCGTCAAGATGTTTCAGGCGGCTCAATATCTTTGAGATGTTCTGGCATGTTGAAGGAATGAAAACCCTTTATAGTGGAGAGGTTGTTCTTGACGGGCAATGCTATGTTGTACAACAAGAAAATAGTTGGGGATATGCAGATAAGAATTGGGGACGTGATTTCACCTCCCCATGGCTTTGGCTTAACAGTTGCAATATGACCAGCATGATTAGTCACAAACAATTGCAGGACTCTGCTTTCGTCATAGGCGGGGGTAATCCGAAAGTACTGGGCAAGTCTGTGGGGAGAAAGCTTTTGGGAAGTCTTTATTACGAAGGAAAAGAGTATGAGTATAATTTTTCAAAATTCTGGACCAAGCCTCATATAGAGTTTTCATTCAAAGAAGAGGAGAGGCTCTGTATTTGGAATGTTTTGGCAGAAAATAGAACGTCTATCATGTCGCTTGTCGTGCGATGCAGGCGTGATGAAATGCTTTTGATCAACTATGAGGCGCCCGACGGGGTGAAACGCCACAACAAGCTTTTCAACGGAGGCACCGGTGAAGGGGAACTGATGCTGTACAAGAAAGAAAAGGGAGAAAAGACGCTCATCGATCATATCGCCGTACATACTGTGGGTTGTGAATACGGCGAATATGATCAGAGACCTTAACGTTTAGCCTGGTCATAGACCTCACCCAATGCCCGAGGTGGTTTATTGGAGGAGGAGAAAAAGAGCAACAAGACCAAGGTTACGATGTACGGAAGCGTCAATACAAGGTCCCCATAGGAGGATGGGAGACTCAGTTTTTGCACCAATACGTATCCTGCACTTCGGGCAAATCCAAACAGGATGCAAGCCAAAAACGTCGGTCCAATCTTCCATGATCCGAAGATGTATGCAGCTATAGCCAGATAACCAAAACCCATGTAGATATTAGGGGAGAATGTGGTGGAAATTGAGTAAGCAAAGCACATCCCTCCCAAGCCTGCCAGCGCCCCACTGGTTATAACCGCCCAAAACCGTACTTTCTGTACGTTTCCCCCTGCCGCTGCAAGGGCGTGTGGATTGTCTCCACAGGCTCTGATATGCATGCCGGTAGGTGTTTTGTACAAGAGGTAAGCCATAAATAGGGCGACAGCGATGATAATGAGTTCAAAGGTATAGAAATTCGTAAACGCTGCTCCTAAAACGGGTATTTGAGAGAGTAAAGGAATTGTGGAACGAGGAAATACTTCCAATAAGAACTTGTTTGAGGGTTGCCCAAAAACAGAAGCATTGATCTGATTTGCCAAAAAGGCTGTCAACGCAACACTGAGCATGTTGATGACGACACCACTGATGACCTGGTTCGCCTTGAACTTGATGCACATCAGCGCATGCAGCAGTGCAAGAGTGCCTCCGCCGATCATGGCAAAAGCCAGTGATGCATAAATGAGGACAGCGGGATCTCCTGCAAAATTTCTACTCAATAACGCATAGCTGAGTCCTCCAAAGAAGGCTCCAAACCCAAGCAACCCCTCCAAGGCAAGATTGGTTACGCCGCTTCCCTCACTGTAGATGCCTCCGATTGCAATAATGAACAACGGAAGCGAGAAAGACAGTCCTTCGACAATGATGGTATCCATACGTTCAAACCTCCTCGATTTCGCGTTGCATTCGATCGGCAAGTGTTCTGAAGAAAATGCCGATGGCACTGAAGAGCAACAGTATACTGGTGATCAACGCGGCAATCTCCCTCAGTACTTGCAAACGGGAAGACATGTATGTAGTGCCACAGTCAAAAATCATCACCAAGAGAGAAGCAAAAAAGCTGCCTATCGCACTGCTGTTTCCGAGTAAGGCTACAGCAATGGCATCAAAGCCTAGAGAAGGAAGCACCCTGGGCTGGATGGATGCATTGCTTCCAAGGTAGTACGAGACTCCTGCCAAACCCGCCAGAGCGCCACTGATGATCATTGTGAAAACCACAGCACGCCCTACATTGATACCAGCATATTTGCTGGCTTTATTATTGCTTCCCACAGCCTTCAGTTCAAAACCAAAGCGTGTCTTGTCAAGAACAAACTTGATGACGAATACCGCAATCAACGCCAAGGGAAAGACCAAGGGGATTTCCATGTTCAGGTTCCCCACCGGATGATTGAAAAGTGTCAGCCGTGCATTTTGGGAGACTGCGACTGATTGACGGGTGATTGGATCAATGTAACGAGTCTGAATGAAGAAGCTTACCACATAGCTGATAATGTAGTTGAGCATGATGGCTACAACGACCTCGTTCATGTTGAATCTATGTTTCAAATATCCGATCAGCACTCCTATCAGCGCACCGAAGAGGATTCCTGAAAAAACAACAAGGATTTTGGCAAGCAAAGGGTTGAGGCTTGAATAGCCGAACAACACGGTAGCCATGAACCCTGAGAAGACCATGATGCCGGATACACAAATGTTGAAGATCCCGCACTTCAGTGCTACAGCCACCGATAAAGCTGCAAAAATCATAGGGGTGGTATAATTGAGCAAGCTCATGAAATCAGTCAACTGGCTTTTTCTTCCTGCATAACGAGGTTTGGCAAGAATGCCTGCGCCTTGCAAGATGCTCTTGTACGCTTCAAGCGGATTTTTTCCCAATATCAAGAGCAGGAGGGTCCCCGCAAGCAGACTTAAAAAAATACAAAACAACGACGTGCGCAGCAACTGGTGTTTCCCTTTCCCGCAACACAAGATAAATACCCGCTTGGGCAGACTAGTTGTGTTCAACATGCACCCCCATCATATATTCACCGACTTCAAGCTTTGTCAGGTCTTTTGCCTTTTTAATCGTTTGTACCTTGCCGTTGTACATGACCAAAATGGTATCAGCAAGCTGCATGACCTCATCAAGTTCAAGCGAAACCAACAAGATGGCCTTGCCTTCGTTGCGTAGTGTGTTGATGCGCTTGTGAATGGATTCAATTGCTCCTACATCAAGCCCCCGAGTGGGTTGCACGAACATGATCAGTTTTGAATTGAGGTGTATCTCCCGAGCAATGATGGCTTTCTGTTGGTTGCCTCCGCTCATGCTGCGTACGAGTGTGTCATTGCCTTTGCTGGTTCTGATATCAAATGCTTCTATCAGAGTTTTTCCCAGCTCCACCATTGCCTGCTCTTGCAGTATTCCTCGTTTATTGCTGTACGGCTCTTCATAGTATTGTTTAAGACATAGGTTTTCTTTAAGGGAAAAGTCGAGAATCAGCCCAACAGAGTGACGGTCCTCAGGGATGTATCCAATGCCTGCCTCTATTCGTTTTCGTACTGATAGATTGGTAATATCAGTCTCCTCAAGGAGTATACGGCCCTCTTTGATGGGAATAAGTCCAGCTATGGCATCAGCAATCTCTACTTGTCCGTTTCCCGAAACTCCTGCTATCGCGAGCACTTCCCCTTTATGGACAGCAAAGCTCACAGCGTCCACCAAGGTGATATTATCTTGCGAGACTACACTGATGTTCTCAACGAGCAGGACTCGTTCTGTATACGTGTGTTCCTGTTTCTTTACTGTAAAGGATACGTCACGACCAACCATCAAGGCCGACATGTGTTGTACAGAAGTATCGGCTACCTTGAGTACGTCGACCAACTTTCCTTTGCAAAGAATGGCACATCGATCAGCAATTTTCTTGATTTCATCAAGTTTATGAGTGATGAGGATGATTGTTTTGCCGCTCTCTCTGAGATTCTTGATAATCTTGAGCAATGATTCTATTTCTTGTGGTGTCAAGACGGCTGTAGGTTCATCAAAAATGAGAATTTCAGCATCCCTATAGAGCATTTTTAAAATTTCAACTCTTTGCCGCGTGGATACTGGTACCTCTTCTATGAGGTCACGAGGATTTACTTCGAGTTGATACAGTTTGGACAACTGCTGCACTTTTGTGTGCGCCTGTTCAAGGTCGACTACAGGAAAGAGCCCGAACCGACGTTTTGTTTGTTCTATGCCCATGATGATGTTTTCTGTAATCGTCTGGTTTTCTACAAGCATGAAGTGCTGATGGACCATTCCGATGTTCAGGGCGTTTGCGACCAAAGGACTGGTGATCGACTCTTTCTTCCCTCGGATATATATATCCCCTTCATCAGGGGTGTACATTCCGAAAAGCATGCTCATGAGAGTAGATTTACCGGCCCCGTTTTCTCCAAGAATAGCAAGGATTTCTCCTTTCTTGACTGACAGGCTGATGTCATCATTTGCAACGATTCCGGGAAATCGTTTTGTGATATTTCGAAATTCTACAAGATTTTCCACGTCGGTTTGCCTCTTAAGAAAGATGCACCCATGCTTATGAGACCAACATGGGTGCATCTTTACATTTACAAATTAATTGAACTTTGTTTCAGCTGGTTTGAATCCACCGAAGTTGGAAGCAGGAACGATGGCGCCTTTCTGGACCAGTGCATACGCTTCATTAAGCTTTGCGATAGTATTTGCTGACAACTGGTTGCGACCTTCTGCCTTCACAAAACCGGTTGAATCAGTATCAGCCTTAAGCAACATGTTCGCACCCTTGAAAGAACCATCCTGAATTTTGTTCAAGGCTCTCTCAACGTTTAAGCTCATCACTTTGAGAACGCTGGTGAGAATGATGTTGTTGCTGCCTACTGTTCCATCGTCCCATTGGTCAACGTCACATCCGATGACCATCAACCGTCCACCGCTCTCTTTCGCTGCTGTAAACACTCCGTTTCCTGTTGCTCCTGCAGCTACAAAGATAATGTCTACTCCCTGTGCGAATAATTGCTGTCCGATGACCTTTCCGGTTGCTTCATCAGCAAAAGAACCTGCATAGTTTCCGCCTACATTGGCTCCTGTTACATCGGTTCCTGCACGTGAAGGCAGAGAAACAATCTGTACATTGGTTCCAAGCTTCTTGTTGGCATAATGTACACCGGTCTCAAAGCCATACTGATAGTTGACGTTTGAAGGATAGGCTACCCCATTGACCACGGCAACTTTGTTGGACTTGGTTTCCAATGCAGCTGCTACGCCTGCAAAGAACCCTGACTCCTGTTCTGCAAACGTCATGGCATAGACATTGTCAAGTTCAACAGTGTTACCCTGGGCATCGGTTGGATAGGTGTCAACAAGGATGAATTTTGTATCTGGATTATCAATGGCCAACTGACCGATGCCGGCAAATTGGAATCCGGTACATACCAGTACGTCGTATTCCGCCACTACATCTGCAGCTGCCTTCAACGCTGCTGCAACGTCTCCGCTGGGTTCACGGATTGCAGTTACTTTAGCTCCTGGATTCTTGTTGACAAATGCAACAATCCCATTGTAGTTGTCTTGGTTGAATGAACCGTCATCAACACCTGATGGTGTGGTGATAATGGCAATATTCAAGCCGGCGGCAACGTCTGTTTTTCTCTCTGCACTACCTGCTGAAAAGAGCAGGCTTGCTACAAGAACCATTGCAAAAATACTTACTACTTTCTTCATGACATTCTCCTTACGTATGACATAGCCTGTATCATTATAGTTGATACCAGACTTTTTTACCAATAAAGTTTGACTATTGATTGAGATGTTCCAAGATTTTTTCTTGATTCGGCATATGGATGATGCCTTTTTCTGTGATGATGGCAGTAATGTATTTGGCATCAGTCACATCAAAGGCCGGATTATACACCTTCACCTCTGTAGGCGCTGTTTGGTGGTTAAAGCCATTGATGACCTCATCCTTATCCCTCTGTTCAATGATAATATCACTTCCTTTTAGTGTCTTGGCATCAAACGTTGAGGTAGGTGCTGCTACGTAAAAAGGGATTTTATACTCTTTCGCAAGGATGGCCACCGCAGAGGTTCCTATCTTGTTTGCAGTATCCCCGTTGGCTGCAATACGATCTGCCCCGACGATTACTGCATCAATTTTACCTTCTTTCATGACCAATGAAGCCATGTTGTCACACAATACGGTGACGTCCAATCCAGCTTGTAACAACTCGTATGAAGTAAGCCGACTGCCCTGTAGCAAGGGCCTTGTTTCATTCGCATAGACGGAAAAACGGTACCCTTTTTCATGTCCAAGATACAGAGGAGCCAAGGCTGTCCCGTACCCGCTGGTGGCAAGACCTCCTGCGTTGCAATGGGTCATCACACCCCAGGTTTTGCTCTGGTCAAAAAGGGTCAATCCATGCTCGCCGATTGCCTTGCTCATCGCTTGGTCTTCTTCAAAGATCGCTGTACTTTCTTTTAGGAGGGCATCAAGGATTGCTCCTTGGTCACAAGACTCTTTTTTAAGCTCTTCTTCCAATCTTTGCTCCATTCTCTCGAGCGCCCAGAAAAGGTTAACAGCAGTCGGCCTGCTTTGCGCGAAGAATGTCTTCAAGGAGCGAAACTCTTCGGCCATAGCTTCAACACTTGAGTAGGATTTGCTTGCCAGGCATACATACAAACCATAAGCTGCAGCTATACCGATTGCAGGGGCTCCTCTCACCCTGAGTTTTTTTATCGCTTCATAGATATCATCTCGATCATCAAGCTTGAGAATCAGTTCTTGCTTTGGCAGTTTCGTCTGATCGAGCAAAAGCAGCTTCAATGGGTTCTTCTGTAAGCTGACTGGAATTGTGGTAGGCATATAGTTGACTCCTTGTCTGTTGTTCTAGAGATAGAGGACTGCAGAATTGCAGTCACAATAATCTTGGTTAAGACTTTTTGATTCAAATACATCAAGAATGAGAGAAATGGCTGTGTCTTTAGTTTGTTTTACCATGTTTTTATGATCTATTTGTGCAAGGCTTCCACCTTCAATGCCGCAGGCCATGTTCGATATCAACGCGATGCAGGCATAGCACATTCCCAGCTCTTTGGCGAGAAACACCTCCGGAATGCCGGTCATCCCCACCACCGTTCCACCGAGTTTCTTGAACATGGCGATCTCGGATTTTCCTTCAAAGCGGGGTCCGTCTGTGCACACGTACACCCCTTGGGTATGAAGAGCTATTTTTCGCTCTCGTGCAGCTGCGATGATTTTCAAGCGAAGGTTTTTGCAATATGGATCACTCATATCGGTATGAGCTACCTTTTTATCAGATCCATCAAAGAAGGTTTTGCTTCGTGTAGTTGTAAAATCAAGAAAGTCATCCACTACAACCATCGATCCAACAGGAATCGAACTGTCAATGGAGCCACTGGTGGCCAGAGCATAGATGTACTTGATTCCTTCTTGTTTAAGGGCTGCCATCTGTGCGTGATAGTTGATTGTATGCGGTGGCGTGTCGTGTGATTTCCCGTGTCTTGGAAGTATGAGAATTTCTTCGTTTTTATGTATCAGACGATATGTTTCTACCGCTCCATACTCGGTTTGAATCCTTTTATACTCGTTTACACCGGCTAGTGACTCTGCTCCTGTTCCCGTTATGATTGCTTTGTTCATCGATACAATGGTTCCTTATCTTATAATGCCGAATGATCAGCAATTACTATGTTGTTAGTATATGAAAGATTGATCTGTGCCTGTGCAGTGGTAATGATTTGATTGAAATCTTCCAGTTTACCAAATACATAGGGAGAAAATGCCTTAAATTTCGTCGAATCAGCGATGAGGATTTTGTTTTTTGCCCGCTCGATGACCCGTTTGTTTATTACCGAGACAGCACGGTCGAACGACGCAGTCCCTTGGTCGTTGATTGCGCTTGCCCCGATTACTATCGTGGTAAAGTTCATACGGTCAATCTCTTGAAAAACTTCTGGCCCATGGGTTATGCCATAGTTTTGATCCAGTTGGCCTCCAATGACCAAAGTCTTGATCTTGTGCTCCAAGAGCTTTGGTATATGAAAAATCCCATTGGTAACCACTGTAATATTCTTGCCTCCAAGAAATCCAATGAGGTAGTTTTCTGTTGTTCCTGGTCCGAGATAGATGAACTCATTATTTTGGATATAGCTTGCTGCTTTGCTGCAGATCAGGTATTTCTCTTCCGAGTTTACCTCAAGCCGATTGACCACTGATTGTTCTGCTTCTTCACTGAGCCTGACACCCCCCCCATTAAGAAGGATGATTTTTCCATCATCTTGTAATTTTTTCAAATCACGTCGTACTGTCGGTAATGAAACATTTGTCAGGGCAATCAGATCCTCAATATATGCTATCTGCTTCATTTTAATGTAGGAGTAGATCTGATTTTGACGAACATAGGGAATCATGGCGTTTTCCTCATTTCGGGATTGAGGACAGGCAGTATGGTACTGCCTGTCCGAAAAGAGTGTTTATTGGTAATCAGAACCAGTGAGGTAGCGATAAAAGGCGTTGTTGACGAAGAGCGGTCGTGGAAGGACTGTCAATCCACTGAGATTTTCCAAGGTGTCGATGAGGTTTTGTTTGTTCTCAAGCAAAGAGAAGGGATGGATGGAATATCCATCGCTTTCGAGTACGCAATCGACAATTTCCTGATAGGCTTCATTATCTGCGAGGAAGGTCGTACTGTACAAGGGCTGCCACCAGGATCCTTTGAGCAGGGAAACAGTACTGTCTTTGGCTTGGTTTGCATCATTCTTCTTTGCAAAGGTGTTGATGATTTGGTCGAATCTCATCAAGTCATCTACTGAATCAAACTCAAACTTTGCATCGTACTCAACGGCATAGGCAAGATAGAAATCTTGTCCGAACTCAAGAACCATGTAATATGGACTTGGAGAAGGGACCGGACCCCAGTCAAGCAGGTATTCATATATGGAGACCTTTGGTTCGATCTGGAGTTTTGCATCGATTCCCTCGCTGTTGAGCAAAATCGTCAACTGCTTCAGATGCGAATAGTTGCTGTGTCCATATTGGATGGTACGAGAGGGTAGGAATTGGGCTGAATTCGTATTTTTTTTGAGATTGTAGCCTGTTGAAGCTCTTTGCTGAACGGCAATTGCTCCGATTTCATCCAAGTAGCCATCAGAGAACAGGGTAAAACTGTTGAATGCATTCGATATTCGCATAAGAATATCTTTGTCACTCACTTTACCGATGTAGTTTCTTGCTAGTCCATTCGCATTGGCGATGCTCATGAGAAGATCTATAGCGATGTAGCTGTCCAGCTTGTCTGTCTTCAGAACCCTGTTTGCAACTGTTGCCTCTATGAGGTGTGCATCTAAGGCGCATGCAACATAGGCGAGCATATTCGAGGGGATTTCTGCTGTAATGCCATGATGCTGTAGTCGTGATAATGCTTTTTCTGTGGTGTATGTGTGAGCAAGCTCAGTAAGATCCGTGGCGGCAATGATGGCTTTGAACACCTCACTATTTGAATTGAGATGTACCTGCTTTCCGGTAATCTGAGAGAGTGCAGAACCGAACGTTACTTTGTCAACTGATGATTCTGGAAGTTTGATAGAGTAGTAATACTCCAAATACTCTTTGTTTGTGGGGTCTGCGATTGTCTGGCTTTCAGCAATTGCATTGCCGAACAGCAATGCTGTAAGTAGCAGCATGCTGATAAGCAGTGTTTGTTTTTTCATAAGTGGCTCCTTCTGCGTGTTCTAAACTAAGGTAATTCTCATTTTACTGTATCATTGGTTTGTTTAATTGTCTAGAAAAATCATAAACTGAAATAATGTGATAAAAAAATGAAATTTTATGATTATACAGTTGTGTTGACATAAGTGAAGGTAGGTGTCAATCTTCAATTCATTATCATGTTTGGAGTGTACGGCTATGCCTTTTGAAAAACCCACTATGTTTCGAGAAATTCTCAAGCATGTGAAAGAAGGGGTGTACTTTGTAGATATCAATCGTAAGATTACCTTCTTCAATGATTATGCCCAGATTATAACGGGATTCAGCGCCTCTGAAGTTCTCTCTCGGTATTGCTATGATAATATTCTCAATCATGTTGATGAAGAGGGAACCAAACTCTGTTTGGGTGGTTGCCCCTTGCACGATAGCATCGTCACCGGAAAGCACAATGAGGCATCAGTGTATCTCCATCATAAAGAGGGTCATCGCGTCAAGGTTTTTGTTCGTACATTTCCTTTATATGATAATGGCCAGTGCATTGGTGCTTTGGAGCTTTTCTCTGACGATAACACTTCCCTAAAATTGAAAATGGAGCTTCAAAATCTTAAGATTCTTGCGATGACAGACCAGCTGACGCAACTGGCGAATCGTCGCAGTGCCTCAGCATATCTTTCAAGAAAGATATCTGAATGGCAGTTGTTTCAGGTTCCTTTTGCCGTTGCAATGGCAGACATTGATTGCTTTAAGAAAGTCAACGACACCTATGGACATGACATTGGGGACAAGGTTCTGCAGATGACCGCAAAGAGCCTTGCCAGTGCCGTCCGCAGCGAAGATCTTGTAAGTCGATGGGGCGGTGAAGAGTTCCTTGCAGTTTTCAATGCAACAAGTTTGGAGCAGGTGAACTCGATAGCAAACCGGATGAGGATGCTCGTTGAACAATCTTCCTTGAAACGTGAAGGTCAGGCCATCAGTGTAACTGTTTCCATAGGAGCTCTCTTGGTTCAGAGCGATGCTGAAAAAGACGTGATTATCAATTTGGTAGATACTCTGTTGTATCAGAGTAAACATAACGGAAGGAACTGTGTCTCTCTTGCAACACTTTGAAGCAAGATATGAGGTACAAGAAGAGTACATAAGAAATCATTCTCTATTAGGTATTATCAATGCTTGGGTCATATTGCCTCCCATCCCTTGATTTTTTGTGGGACTACAGCAAAAACCTACTACTTTCATTGACTAAGAGTGCGATTATATATATTGTAGCGATATCATAGAGGGGAAAATAGATTGACCAAGGGACAGACAGAGGCAAAATTGAGTGAAGCTGTTAGTGCCTTCGAGATTTCTTATATGGGACGCGGTCCTAAAGAGATCAAGACGATTATTTGTCAGGATTTGATAATTATTCGGCTCAAGGGCTTTCTAAGTCAGGGTGAAAAAAAACTGGCGGAGAGTAGTCAGGGAGTTGAGTTGCTGAAACAAGTTAGGACTAGCTTGTTTGAAAGTGCTCGTGAGTATTTTGAAAAGCAAATAACAAATGTGATTGATGTCGGTATTGCGAGTATCCACTCCGATGTGAGTACCCGTACAGGAGAGAAGATTATCATCATTACCTTGGTGGAAGATTTTGAGAAATCCTTTTTGAGATAATTTTTTTACGATTTGAAAAGTGAGAGGAGAATCCTTGGATTCTCTTGGAAGACATAGAGAAGGGTTGTAAAACCAGTCACGAAGTAATCCAGTGTTTTTCGGTGAAAGCCGAAGGATGCTGGATTTTTGTTTTTTTTGGGCATTGAGCATTTGAAAGTGGAATTGGATCCCTGTTGATCGTCATCAGGGAGAGATACAGCAAAATCTCATAACGGACAGCATGCATCGAATCAGTGGGAACATTGGTCGTCTCAAGTCTGTTGAGAGGAGGAATATAATGAACAAAGCGATGGGAAAGATGGTGTTGCCACAAGAGCTGCAGGCAGTGCTGGCAAAGAAAAGAGAAGTGATTATACCCGAAAGCAGGGCAGAGTTGCTGGAAATTGCCATGGGCGGAAAAGGGTGTGACAACTTTGAGGTTGCATACGAGGTTCCAAACAAAGGCCGTATCGTAGAGGTGACTGTCTCACGGTGTAAAAACGGCGCTGTCGTCAATTACAAAGACACCTATATGAGACGTAGAGACCCCGATTGTATGTTGATAGCCGATGAGGGAGCTACAGATAAGCTTCGCTATTCAGAAAAGTTTGGAACCGATTTTTCATCGCTGAGGCAAGCTACCTTTGACTGGCTTGGTGAGACAGACCTTATCTTGATGCCCTTTTTTGCAGGGAGTCAGGAAATGGGATGTTCCTCCTTGTTGGTAGCCCCAAGCAACGCAGGTTTCTTTGCTGGTGGGTTGGCAGATTTGCAAGGATTCATACCTGCAAGCGAAATCCCCGATGGGTTCACACCCAAAGCCATTATCTATCTTGCGCCGACGTTTCGACACACTCATTTCGATGGAAAGCAGATGGTTGTGCACAACAGGTTGGAGAACGTGTATGAAATGTTTGCCTACAATCTCTATCCTGGACCAAGTGCGAAGAAAGGCGTGTACGGTGTGCTTTTACATATCGGAGAAAAAGAAGGATGGGTAACAGCCCATGGTTCGACAGTTAGGATAGTAACGCCTTATGACAATATCCTGACTATCATGCATGAGGGTGCCAGTGGTGGCGGAAAGAGCGAGATGATCGAGAAGATTCATCGGGAGTTGGATGGTAACATTATTCTTAGCCAAAACATCCGAACACAAGAGAAAAGCTATCTCAATCTGATTGAACCCTGTGAACTGAAACCTGTGACCGATGATATGGCCTTGTGTCATCCTGCATTGCAAAATGGGAGTGGGAAAATCGTGGTCTGTGATGCCGAGGATGGGTGGTTTCTCAGGACGAATCATATAACCAAATATGGTACCGACCCTTATCTTGAGGAGCTCTGTGTACATCCGGAGGAATCGTTGATATTTCTGAATTATGACACGGTTCCAGGATCGACCTGCCTCATATGGGAACATGTCTTGGATGCTCCTGGCAAACCGTGCCCAAACCCTAGAGTCATCATGCCTCGGAGGTTTGCTCCGAATATCATCAACGAACCTGTCGAGGTGGACATCCGAAGTTTTGGGGTGCGTACGCCACCATGCTCAAAAGAACATCCCACGTATGGTATCATCGGCCTTATGCACATTCTCCCCCCTGCCGTTGCTTGGCTATGGAGACTGGTTGCGCCGCGAGGACACGACAATCCAAGCATTACTGATACCGAAGGTATGAGTAGCGAGGGTGTAGGATCCTATTGGCCGTTTGCCACTGGGCGGATGGTTGATCAGGCAAATCTGTTGCTCAATCAGATACTGGACTACCCGAATACCAGGTATCTTCTAGTTCCAAATCAGCATGTAGGAATATATAAAGTCGGTTTCATGGGGCAGTGGATAGCAAGGGAATATCTCGCAAGACGTGGAAGCGCGAAATTTCAGGCCCACCAGCTTTCCCCTTCTCGATGCGCTCTCTTAGGATATTCAATCAACAGCGTAAAAGTCGATGGTGAATGTATCCCTAAGGAACTGCTCGAAGTGAATAGGCAAATTGAGGTCGGAGAAGAGGGCTATGACGCAGGAGCGCTTATTCTTTCTGGTTTTTTCAAGAAAGAACTGGAAAAATTTCTCGTTCCAGGATTGAACCCTCTAGGAAGAAAAATAATCGAGACGTGTTTGCAAGATGGTGGCATTGAAGAGTACCTGAACCATATTCTAATGAAAACCTGATGAGCAAAGGTCAGGAAAGGGGTCTTCGAGTTGGTATGTTTCTCGTAGAGGAAAAGGAATTGCCCTCTGAAGAGATCTTTAAAACATACCATGGATTCCTCTTTCCTGATTCTGGTATTTTAGCTTCGATAGGGGTGGGTAAGCTCTCAACTATTTGTAATTGAAGGAGATAGTATAGAATGATACTGATTATGTTTGGAGCACCCGGTGTCGGGAAAGGAAGCCATGCTACCATACTCGCACAAGCGTTGCAGATCCCTCATGTATCAACAGGAGATATTTTCCGTGACAATATTGCAAAAGGTACTGACTCGGGTAAGCTCGCAAAAGCGTACATGGAGAAGGGTTTGTTGGTCCCCGATGCATTGACAATTGGGCTCATAATGGATCGGATACGGAATGCAGATTGCAAAAAGGGTTTCATCGTTGACGGGTTTCCAAGAACACTTGAGCAGGCTGGATATCTTAAGAAGATGTTAAATGAAGACAAGCTTTCCATTGATACTGTGGTAAATATCACCCTTGAAGATGAGAAGATCATCGATAGGATTACCGGCCGACGTATTTGTCCTTCGTGTAATCAAGTATATCACGTGCTTTACAAGAGACCACACACCCACGGACTGTGTAATAATTGCAGGACAGCTCTTGTACAACGTCCTGATGATTCAAAAGAGACGGTTGTCAGAAGATTAGGGGTGTATGCTACTCAGACCAAATCCGTACTGTCGTACTATAGGGAGAAGTGTACTGTTGTGGATATTGTAAGCAAAGATGATATTACAGAAACGAGTTCACATATTTTTAAGGCTTTGGGCTTAGATACAGCCTCCTGACATATATCAACATCCTGTTTGCCAACTAGATTGATGGATTCTAGAAGCAAAGGAAATTTTCTTTTTCCCAATGTGAAGGTGTCTTGCCAGTGGCTGTCAGTCAAGAAATTTGTACGGGCGCCACACTAAATGGCAATTTGAAGCAAGATAGTACGTACGTCCTCTTACATGTTGAGCACCAAAAAAACACTTCTCTTAAAATAGGCTTTTGTCTATGGAGGTGCAAGAAAAGAGGTGTCATGTCGGAGGATGTATGAATAATTTGAACTCAGTGTTGCTTGACGTTTGTATTTCTAACTCTATATATTATAACGAGTTAAGCGTGTATGGCC